>Ga0233421_10000079_pt1 | contig 51202 bp, 49 predicted proteins | sample Watercolumn_Mata_3_FD_182725 | JGI IMG/M metagenome (GOLD analysis project Ga0233421, IMG submission 182725) | Freshwater microbial communities from Lake Matano, South Sulawesi, Indonesia - Watercolumn_Matano_2014_107_MG | ecosystem: Environmental > Aquatic > Freshwater > Lake | place... | reverse complement strand
CGAATGATCGCTGCTGTACTCATGGAGCATCGCCTGCTGATCGATATTTTATCACTCAAAGAACAGTCTCTCAGAAAGGTGAGGGATCCGGTCGCCCAACTGGCCTTATTTTAACCGGACACTACTGTTACAACAACGGTATTTTCGAGAGTTTCGAGCAGTTGCTGAACGGGCGGCCGTTCGATCTCGTGGCCATCTCCTCGATGACCGGCGGCTTCAGCAATGCGGAAAAGCTTGCGCGGATCGCCAAAAAGCACGGGATAACGGTGGTGATGGGCGGGTTTCATCCGACAGCGTTGCCGGAGGATGTGCTCGATCTCGGATGCGTTGATCTGGTCGTGGTCGGCGAGGGGGAGGCGACCTTCAGGGAACTGGTAGAGAAAGGGCCGTCGCGTGACGTCAAAGGGCTCTGCTGGAAGGAGAACGGACAGTTCGTCCATACGGGAATGCGCGAACTGATCCGGGATGTGGATTCGATCCGCCTGCCGCTCCGCTCGATCCGTCCCGAGCGGTTCGGGGAGAAAAGCGAAGACTATACCATCGACACCATCTACACTTCGCGCGGCTGTCCGTGGAAGTGCTCGTTCTGCGCGAACGACAAAATGCACCGGCAGTGGCGTGGCCGAAGCGCGGAAAACGTGGTGGAGGAGATTGCCCTTCTTCACGATCCGAAGAAGAGAAAGCTCCTGAAAATCTGGGATGCGAATTTCCTGACCAACGTCAGGCGTGCGGAGAGAATCTGCGACCTCATGATCGATCGGGGGCTGACCAATTTCAGGATCATGATCGAGACGAGGGCCAGGGATGTGGTTCGGGCCGAGCGGATTCTCGACAAGCTGCACCGGGCAGGGCTCAGGAAGGTGGGGCTCGGCATCGAGAGCCCGAATCCGGAGACACTTGAAAGGATGAACAAGCAGAACACCCTCGATGATGTTTCACGGGCAATCGGCCTGCTCAAGAGTCAGGATATCGGTATCGACGGCTACTTCATTGTCGGCCACCACAGCGAGACCGAAGCTGATACGATGGTCTACCCGGAGGTTGCCCGTTCACTCGGGCTCCGCAACACCCTTTTCTTCGCCATGACGCCCTACCCCGGCACGAAAATTTTCGAGGAGTACCGCAGCCAGGGCAACATCACCTCATACGAATGGGATCTCTATAACAATTTCTGTCCGGTGGTGAAGACAGACGCCATGAGTAATGAGCGGTTGATGACGATGATGGTGTACTGCTATGTGGCGTTCTTCAATTACCGGACCATGATGGAGCAGGAGAACGAGCGCGGCATGCTGCGGATTTTTCTGCGTGATTTCTGCCAGTTTGTTTTTCTCGCACTGGTAAACCGGAGCCTGGGAAAACAGGATATCGAGTCGGTACTCTTCAATGCATACGATTGCTTTGCGGGCACGGAACCGCGTATCGACTATCCATCACACAGGGCGCTGAAAAAGCCGGTGACGTTTTTTCTCGAAGAAGGCACAGGCCGGCGTATCGAGTTCCGCATAACCCAGGACGCAGACCGGTGGATGCTCACCATCCGGCGTGTTTTCGGAATGGCACCGGGTGACGGCCTGGTTGTAAGCATCAATGCGGTGGTCGAGGCGGCGGCATCGGTTTCGATGGATGTGCTGATGCGCTTTCTGTACCGCAAAGAGCTTGCGCGGAACAATCGCTCCGTAACCTCCCGCCAGTATCTGGCGCTTGCAGCCGATCGCGACATCCGCCGGGCGGCTGCCGCGTTTTATCGCCTGTACCGTACCTGTACCCGGAAAAGGTGACATTCCGAAATACGATGTGCGAAGATCGAAGAGTATATCCAGGTGATAATGGCAGGGAATGGAAGTGACCTTGTTTTCGAACCCAGATCAATGGGGGCTCCTGTCGCCGTCGGTATTTTGGACATGCAACACAAAAACAGATGCTGCAAGAGGCCATGCTGATTGATTGTTGATACTGCGGCATGAACACTGCCGGGGTTGTATACACCGGCGTCGAATGCAACCGTTTCCGATTGTAAAATACCTCGATGGAGTCAAAGAGAGCCTGTCGATGCTCTTGCTGATTCCGATACCGTTTTTTCCTTACATCCGTTCTGTCAGCAAGGTCTTGAACACGGTTTCCGTGACAGCATTGTCATAGCAGTTTCCCTTGCCAATCATGCCCTGTGCCATCCGGTATCTTTTCAATCGTTTCCAGAACGCTTTGCATGCATAGCGCGCACCTCGATCCGAGTGCAGAATCACTCCCGGTGGTGGTTGCCGATGCAGAATCGCCCTGTACAATGCTTCCATAACGTTGCTGTCCGCAGTCAATCGGCTGCTGAGCGATTATCCCATGATTTCCCGGTTGAACAGATCAGGAATCACGCTCAGGTATTGCCGGCCACTGTCGGTTCGCAGACAGGCGATATCACTGCTCCAGACTTCATTGGGCGCTTAGACCGAAAAATTCTGCCCAAGGAGATCCGGCGCAATCGGCTCATGATGATTGCTATCCTTTGTCACTTTGAACTTCCGTGCCGTTCAGGATCGGATGCCCATGATTCGCATCGGCCCAGCTGTTCCGGGACGGCTGCATCGATATCCCTTGTGCCGCAGCACCCCGGAAATCAACGGACTGCCATGCGTTTCAGGATGCTCCTGATCAATGGTGTTGATCTTTTCCACCGATACAGGAGTTCGGCTCGAACTGGGCTTGTTCGAAAAGGCGCATGCACCTTTTTCGCATGTGCATGAATAAGCCCGCAAGGTTCTATATTGCATGAAAGACGTATGCGAGAAGGCCGTTAAGGCTTCTCCTGTAACGAATCAATGCTCCGTCCGACGATGCAGAGGGTCAGGTCGATTCTTGCTGTGCTGATGCTTTCACTTGAGCTGTCAGCTTGCGGTGCTTCTTACCAGGCAACGCTCGACCGCTCGTTTCTCTCCCTTTTCTTTGCCACCGACCGGGCCAGGACCGGGCAGAGTAATCCCGCTGATTTCTTCAGCTCGGCATCCGGCCCCGTGAGCTACGGAATGTGTTCGGTTGCGGTTCCTCCGAAGCACCGGATTGCTGAGCTGGAAACCCCCGGGCTTCGCTCGGACCCCCGCCGTCATTTCGCGCTGCTTTCGCTTGATACGCTTGACCGGCATGTTTTTTTCGATAAGCTCTCCCGTGACATGCGCAAGGAGGGGAGAAAGAACACCGTGCTGGTGTTCGTGCACGGATACAACATGAGTTTCGAGGATGCGGCCCTGCGCATGGCCCAGATAGCCAACGATCTCGATTTCAGGGGGGTACCCCTGGTATACAGCTGGCCCTCTCAAAGCTCGCTCAGGCTGTATCGTGAGGATGAAAGGAACGTTGCCGCAACGGAAGAGAGTCTTTACCGCTTCCTTACCGGAGTCGCCGAGCGCTCCGGCAAGGGCGGTATCTGTCTGCTTGCCCACAGCATGGGAAGCCGTGCGCTCACTTCTGCTTTCACCACGCTTGCCAGGGAGCGTCCGGGGCTTCTTTCCCGTTTCAGGGCTATCATGCTTGCCGCTCCCGATATCGATGCCGATCGTTTCAGGAGTGTCATTGCTCCGGCTCTTGCCGGAAAAGGTGTGCCGGTTACACTCTATGTGTCACGCTCGGACAGGGCGCTGAGCATATCGGAAGATGTCAATCACAAGCCGCGTGCGGGTGAAATAAAGGATGTTCCGGTCATAGTTCCGGGTATTGAAACCGTCGATGCAACCGAGGTGGACGGCAACGGTTTTTTAGGCCACTCCTACTACGGGCAGTCGAGAACGGTGCTGTCGGACATCTACTACATCATCAACCGGGGGATTCCCGCTGCAGGACGGTTCTCGCTGGAACCAGTCGATACTGCCGCCGGGCGCTACTGGAGGTTCAGGAAGTAGCACGGGCCGTTCATCACGGATCGGGCAATCCGGACTGCCTGGCTGAAGGGGCAGTCACGATGAATTCTTTTCTTCCTCCACCTTTTTCCGTCAGGGGCCGGATTCGTATCTTTACTCTTTACCTGACGGACGGTGAAACATTCCTCTGTCACGCGGCTGACCGGTGCAGAACAATCGTTCTTCTGCTCAGGGAAGCACGCGCTGAATACGATGTCTGCTGTCCAGGTTAACAGGGCCGTTTTTCCGATGCGTCTGCGGGCGATATTCAGCGGGAAACGGTTTCCGCCATTGCGGTTCATGTTCACAGCCCCATGTCATGGCATTTTTCAAGCATATCTGTCTGGTCGAGGCCCCCCAGGCGATCATCTCCCCGTTTCCCCGATACATCACCGACTGCATCGGCATCTGCTATCTCGCCGCGGCGGTCGAACAGGATGTGGAGAGCCTTGCGATACCGGAAAACTACTATAATGATGGCCTTTACGACAGTTTCCGCTCCCTCCTGAAAAAACAGCATGTCGATCTTGTGGCTGTTTCGTCGATGACCGGATGCTTCAACAATGCGGTCAGACTTGCAGAGATCGCCCGGAGTCATGGAGCATATGTGGTCATGGGAGGGTTCCACCCGACAGCCCTTCCCGGGGAGGTGCTGAAACTGCCGGCTGTGGATGCCGTCGCAATCGGTGAGGGCGAGGAGACGTTCAGGGAGCTGGTGCGAATGGGCCCTTCAAGGGAGGTGCGGGGCCTGGCCTACCGGGAAAACGGCGGGATCGTGTTTACCGGAGCGAGGGAGCTCATCGGCGATATCGATTCCCTAGCCCTTCCCCTGAGAAAGCTGCGGCCGGAACGGTACGGTGAAAAGGGAACGGACTATTCCATCGATACCGTCTATACATCAAGGGGGTGTCCGTGGAAGTGCTCGTTCTGCGCCAATGACAAGATGCACAAGCACTGGCGCGGACGGAGCGCGGAGAACGTCGTCGAGGAGATCGCCCAGCTGCACGATCCCAGAAAGAAGAAGCTGCTGAAGATCTGGGACGCCAACTTCCTGACCAACGTCAAGCGTGTCGAAAGAATCTGCGACCTCATGATCGAGCGTGGGCTGACAAATTTCAGGATCGTGACCGAGACGCGGGCCAAGGACGTGATCCGGGCAGAGCGGATTTTACCCAAGCTGCGCACGATCGGCCTGAACAAGGTGGGACTCGGTATCGAGAGTCCCAACCAGAAGACGCTGGAGCTGATGAACAAGCAGAACTCGCTCGACGAGGTGACCAACGCGATCAATCTGCTGAACACGTTCAGTGTCGGTTCCGAGGGCTACTTCATCATCGGCCACTATGCGGAGAGCATCGGGGATACCATGCCCTATCCTGAATTCGCCCGCGCGCTCGGTCTCAGGCAGGCCCTCTTCATGTCGATGACCCCCTATCCGGGCACGAAGATTTTCGATGAGTACGAGCATGACGGCAACATCACCTCGCACGACTGGGATCTGTACAACAACTTCGTACCGGTTATCCGCACGGCGCACATGGAGAACCGCGACATTGCGGGTATGATGGTCTATTGCAACGTGGCCTTCTGCGACTACCGTTCGTTGCTCAAGCGCAACGACAACCGCGGGGTGCTGCTGGCGTTCCTGAAAGATCTGTTCCAGCTCGTTTTTCTCTTGCGGATAAACAAGACTCTCGATCGCCGGGAGGCGGCCTCGATCGTCTTCGAGGCCTTCGAGCGTTATCTGGGTACCGCTCCTAAAAACGAATTCAGCAGGACCCCGTCGCCAAAACCGCTGAAAAAGCCTGCCGGTGTCTGTTTCGCGCACTCCGGCCGGCGGATCGATTTCGTCATCAGCCAGCAGGGCGAGAAACGGGTGATGGTTATGCGGGCGGCTCCGTCGAGCCAGCCGCCGGGGTTTCCGGTCGTCAGGCTCGACGAGGTGGTCGATGTTGTGTGGTCGTTCTCGATGGACATTCTCATGCGCATCCTCTACCGAAACGAGCTTATCCGCAACAATCCCGGCCAGACCGTCCGTCAGGCGCTGGCCCTGCTCGCCGACCGCGACGTCCGCAAGATCGTCTCAAGGCTGGTAAAGCTCTACCGGGGGTGCTTCAGGTGAGAGGGCGGTGCGACAAGTCCGGATCGAAATCGGGGTCGGAGATGGTCGATTGCGATAACGATTTCGATCAAGAGGCAGGGTAACGATAGTCATCAACGATGTAACCGATTTTCATGATCGAAGCCATTCTCTGGGATAACGACGGACTTCTGGTGGACAGCGAATCGCTGTTTTTCGAGATGACGAGAACTTTCTTCGCCGAAGCCGGCCTGCATCTCGATGCGGAGTACTGGGGGGTGGAGTACCTCGGCAACGCGAAGCACAGCTACCAGATCGCCGGAGAACTCGGCCTTGAACCGGAGCTCATTCCGCCGTTGCTCGAACGGCGGAACAAGGCGTTCGAACACCGTCTGCATCAGTCCGTTCCGCTCATGCCGAAGGTTCGCGAAACCATCGAGACGCTTTCCGGAAATGTGCGGCTTGCCATCGTGACGGGCAGTCCGCGCGACAAGGTGATGCTGATGCACGCTGGAAACGGATTGCTCGGACACTTCGAGGTGATCGTCACCGAAGACGAGATCAGCAATCCCAAGCCCCATCCCGAGCCGTATCTCAAGGCGATGGAGATGCTCGGAGTCGGCCCGGAGCGTTGCCTGGCGGTCGAGGATTCTCTGAGGGGCCTCAATGCAGCCCATGCCGCGGGAATCTCTTGCATCGTTGTTCCGAACCGGCTTACCGGCTTTCAGCGGTTCGACCTGGCGATGGCCGTGGAACAGGATGCATCGGGGGTGCTGAAGCATTACCGGAGAGGGCGGATGCCGGGTATTCAGTAAGGGCATTGCCGGAGGCAGAGGTCGGCCGGGTCCGTATTTTTCAGGAAAGAACAGGAATTGCCGCAGGATGATGTCATCCTGTTCCCGGAATAAATAAAAGAAGGAGGCGACATGGCAGCTGATTGCAATCAGGTCGGCTGGTTTGAGATCCCGGTCACCGACATGCAGCGTGCGAAATCGTTTTATGAAAACATCCTGCAGATCACGCTCCAATTACGGAACGTGAATGCTGTTGAAATGGCATGGTTTCCCATGCGGGCGGATGCCACCGGTTCGGCCGGGTCCCTGGTCAAGGGCGCAGGATATGTCCCGAGTGCGAACGGCGTGCTGATCTATTTCACGACACCCGATATCGACGCCGTGCTCGACCGTGTCGCAGCAAGCGGCGGCAAAGTGATCAGCAGGAAAACGGGCATCGGGGAATACGGTTCTGTCGGGTTTTTCTGCGACAGCGAGGGAAACCGGATCGCTCTTCATGCAAGAGCATAGCGTGCCGTTCCCGGACCCCGATCTTTCCGCGAAATTCCCGGAACGGTCAAAGCTTCAGCCGGAGACTGCGAGCTCCTTTCCGTCGGGATGACACAGCTGTTTCCAGGGCATGTCCGGGATTTGCGGGGCATTGTGCATGCTGGCATCGGTTACGATCCGGACTGTCTGCTGTCCTGTTTTCATGGGAGAAGGGCTATCGTGCTTGTTTTCCCCCTCTCTTCCAGCCGGAAAGAGTGCGGATTTCCCGTTCCAATCTCACAGGAGAAGAATAGTGCTTTGGTAAAATAGAGCAGTATTCTTATCATTGTAGCAATATGAAGCAGTTCCCCCCTCTGCCATAGTGTTGTTTTTACCGGGCTTGCCTGTACGGAATGCCACGAAGACAATGAGACGTTTTCTGGAACAAACCGTCAATCAGGAGGGGAACATGCGCAAGGGGCTCATCAGTCTGCTGAAGATTGTTGTTGTTTCATCGATACCGTTAGCTTTTCTCCTTGTATTGTACGGTACGGGTCATGCCGGCTCGAATGAATGGATCGGTCATATCACTTCAGGAAAGCCGTTCAGGGTGGTTTTCGACAAGACCCCTTCGAAATTCGACGATACCTACTACACCGGCAACGACAGCACCGATCCAATGGGTCCGCTGAAAGGCGGCGAGTGCTATGACATCACCTACAGGGACGGCATTTTTTATTGCACGGGGTACAATCAGGCAACCGGAAAGTACGGAACCTGGTTCCATTCGAACGCCAATCCGATGAACAACCACCTCTCGCTGTGGGGGAGAATCTACTCATTCGACGGTCTCGGTCTGATTTATGATTCCCGTTACGGCCTGGTGGGACATCTTGTAAAACAGTGACCGCCTTTTCTTCGGATGTCGCCACGCCGCATGCAGGTTCCCTGTATTGAAAGGCCATCCTGTCCTCAATCCGTTCGTGTACCGGGCCCGGGAAGCAAGCTGCACGATTCACGGCATTTTTATCTGAAATCCGAAGGCCGTATCTTTAAGCTTTTCAGGTTCATCCTGTCTTTTCAGGTTTCGCCCCTTATCGGTAAACGGCTTCCCGGACAGCAGGTTCCGGGGCAAATCGGAGGATTTCGTGGGAGATACAAAAGCAGTCAGCATCCGAGACGTATTCAGCCTTCCGGTCATCGTTGCGGCTCTCGGGTACTTTGTCGATATCTATGACCTGGTACTCTTCAGCATTGTCCGTGTCCCGAGTCTCAAAGCGTTCGGGTTGTCGGGAAAGGAACTCATCGACTACGGGGTGTTTCTGCTCAACATGCAGATGGTCGGCATGCTGCTGGGCGGAATCCTCTGGGGATGGCTGGGTGACAGGAAAGGCCGGTTGAGGATCATGTTCGGATCGATTCTGCTGTATTCGCTTGCAAACATTGCAAACGGCATGGTCACTTCGCTGCCGGCATATGCGGTTCTGCGTTTCATTGCGGGAGTCGGTCTTGCAGGTGAACTCGGAGCCGGCATCACTCTGGTTTCTGAAGTGCTGCATACCCGGATTCGAGGCTATGGCACGATGCTGGTTGCTTCGGTAGGTGTATCGGGTGCCATTCTTGCCAATGCCGTGGCAACCACCTATGCATGGCGGAACGCCTTTTTCATCGGAGGAGCGCTCGGGCTCCTGCTTCTTGTTGCCCGGATCAGGATTGCGGAATCAGGCATGTTCCAGGCCATGGAGGAGAAGTCGGGTATCAGCAGGGGGAACCTGTTTGCTCTTTTTACGGAGCGCACCCGTTTTTTCCGCTATCTCAACTCGATACTGATCGGTGTGCCGATCTGGTTTGTCGTAGGTGTTCTGATTACCTTCTCTCCTGAATTCGCATCCGCGCTCGGTGTCTCCGGGGAGGTGTCGGCCGGCAATGCCGTGATGTTCTGTTACCTCGGGCTGGTGTTCGGAGACCTGTCAAGCGGCCTTCTGAGCCAGCTTCTGAAAAGCCGGAAGAAAGTGATCCTGCTGTTCATGCTGCTGACAGTCGCATCGGTGGCACTCTATTTTCTACAGGCAGGTGCTGCACCTTCGCTGTTCTACGGGGTCTGTCTCCTCCTTGGCTTCGCCAGTGGCTACTGGGCCATTTTCGTCACGGTCGCCGCAGAGCAGTTCGGTACCAATCTGCGTGCCACGGTCGCCACGACCGTTCCCAATCTGGTCAGGGGGATGGTTGTGCCCATCACCATGCTTTTCCAGGCAAGCAGGAATCAGTTCGGTCTCGAGGCGGGGGCTCTTCTTGTGGGAGGCGTGTGCATGGTTATCGCAATGCTTGCGCTTGGCGGTCTTGAGGAGACCTTCCACAAGGATCTTGATTACCTGGAGGAGTTCCTGTAGGCCACCGTTACAGCAAGGTTCCCTCTCCCGCCCTGTGCGGGGCCGTCAGCCGCCGGCCTTCATCTCGATCATGAGAAATCTGCCTGTATGGGAGCTTTTTGTCCGTGCAACTGCTTCAGGTGAGCCCTCGGCAACAATTTCCCCCCCGCCGTCACCTCCCTCAGGCCCAAGATCGATAATCCAGTCGCTGTTTTTGACGATATCGAGATTGTGCTCGATGATAATGACGGTGTTGCCTTTGTCTGCAAGTCTGCGAAGCACCTCGAGCAGGTGCTGGATATCCTGGAAGTGCAGGCCTGTGGTGGGCTCGTCGAGAATGTACAGGGTTTTTCCCGTCTGGATTTTGGCCAGTTCGGCAGAAAGTTTGATGCGCTGGGCTTCGCCTCCTGAAAGCAGGGGGGAGGGCTGCCCGAGTTTCAGGTAGCCGAGCCCGACGCTCTGCATGGTGGAGAGGATCCTCCTGATCCGGGGAAATTCGGAAAAGAAATCCAAGGCTTCCTCAATGGTCATTTCCAGAACATCGGCAATCGATTTGCCGCGGTACCTGACCTGGAGCGTTTCACGGTTGTAGCGTTCTCCCTTGCAGTGTTCACATTGGACGTAGACATCCGGCAGAAAGTTCATCTCGATCTTTCTCGTTCCGGCTCCCTCGCATACCTCGCAGCGCCCCCCCTTGACATTGAAACTGAACCGTCCGGCCTTGTAGCCCCTGATCTGTGATTCGGGCAGGCGTGTGAAAAAGTCACGGATGAAGGTGAACGCTCCCGTGTAGGTCGCAGGATTGGATCGGGGCGTGCGCCCGATCGGCGACTGGTCGACGTTGACCACCTTGTCGAGATGGTCGAGACCGTCGATGCCGTCGCACGGCAGGGCAAGTAGCTTGGAACGGTAGAAATGGCGGGCCAGCAGCGGGTAGAGGGTTTCGTTGATGAGGGTCGACTTGCCCGATCCGCTGACACCCGTTATGCTGACAAGCGAGCCGAGCGGAAAGGATACATCGATATCCTTGAGATTGTTTCCCCTGCATCCCCTGAGCCGGAGGAATTTCCGTTCACTTTCCGCTCCGCCGGCTGCATGAGGAAAAGATACCGATTTGATGCCTTTCAGGTAATCTGCGGTGACGGAACGGCCGTCGAGCGTTGATGCTGAGCCCTGGGCAACAACTTCTCCGCCGAATACACCCGCCCCCGGTCCGAGGTCGATGATCTGATCGGCAAGCTGCATGGTATCCCTGTCATGCTCGACCACGAGCACCGTATTGCCCAGATCCCTCAGGTGCTGCAGCGATTTGATGAGCTTGTGGTTGTCGCGCTGGTGCAGGCCGATGCTTGGTTCGTCGAGCACATAGAGGACGCCGCTGAGCTGTGAGCCGAGCTGGGATGCAAGCCTTATCCTCTGGGCTTCTCCTCCCGACAGCGTCTGGGAACTCCTGCTCAGGGAGAGGTAGCCGAGGCCGACATTGAGCAGGAATGCAAGCCGTTTGGTTATTTCATGAAGCACCGGTAAGGCTACCAGCCGTTCCTTCGCCGTGAGATGGCCGGGCAGTTCCGTGAAAAAGTCGAGGGTCTGCTGAAGGGGCAGCGCTTCGACCTCGGCGATGTTTTTTGCGTTGATCCTGACATGGAGGCTTTCCTGCCGGAGCCTCGTTCCCCCGCACGCGGGACAGGTCTGCCTGATCATGAAGCTTTCCGCCCACTCCCTGAGTTTCGGCGACCCGGTATTGCGGCGCAGTTCCTCCACATAGGGGACGGCTCCCTGAAATGTCTGCGGGTAGACATGATTTCTTCCTGCATAGGAGTAGACGACATCGAACGTCCGTTTACCGGAGCCGTACAGCAGGATTTCAATCGCTTCCTCCGGCAGGTCTGCAAGCGGGGTGGAGAGCGTGAAGCCGAACACGGCACTCATGGCGCGGATGACCTGCCAGAGATTTCTCTTGCCGGGTTTGCCGAACGGTTCGATTCCTCCTTCGTCAAGCGAGCGTTTCAGGTCAGGAATCATCAGGTCGCCGGAAAGCTGCATGATCTCTCCCAGGCCGTTGCATTCAGGACAGGCTCCGTAAGGGGAATTGAAGCTGAACTGGTTGGGGGCAAGGGTGTCGACCGGTACGGTTCCGTCCGCATAGGCAAACCTGGTGCTGTAGTGCTGGTCTGCAAAGTCGCTGTCGGCCGGAGCGCAGATGACCGCGGATTTGTGTTCCGACAGGGAAACGGCAAGAGAGACCGCCTTTCTCAGACGATCCCTTATGCCGTCTCCTGTGACCAGCCTGTCGACGACCAGTTCGACCGTATGGCTCTTGTACCGTTCAAGCTGCATACCCATCGAGAGTTCCCGGTATTGCCCGTCGATCCTCACACGGAGAAATCCTTTCCTGATGAGGCGTTCGAAGAGTTCCTTGTAGTGCCCCTTGCGTCCGCTGACCATCGGTGAAAGGAGCTGAACCCTCGTGCCCGCAGGCAGGGAGAGAATGCTGTCAACGATGCTCTCTTCAGTCTGTTTCTGCAGCATCTGTCCGGTGAGCGGGTCGTACCGGCGGCCAGCCTTGGCAAAGAGCAGCCTCACGAAGTCATGGATCTCGGTGACAGTGCCGACGGTTGATCTTGGAGATCGTGTCGTGCTTTTCTGGTCGATCGAGATGACCGGAGAAAGGCCTTCGATTCCGTCGACATCCGGCCGTTCGATGTTGCCGATATACTGCCGGGCATAGGGTGACAGCGTTTCCATGAAGCGGCGTTGCCCTTCCGCGTAGATGGTGTCGAAGGCGAGGCTTGACTTGCCCGATCCTGAAATGCCTGTAATGACGACAAACCTGTTGCGGGGGATATCGAGCGAGATGTTCTTGAGGTTGTGAACTCTCGCCCCCCGGATGGTGATGTGACTGAAATCCATTCCCTGCTTACTTACCTGACAAAACTGTTTACCAATGTATGAATGAAAACGGAAACCCCGCGGCTGTCCGGCAGGTGCAGAAACGCCGTGGCCTGATTTTGCTGGACGATTGCTCGATCCGAAAACATGAACATTTCACCGGATGGAGATCATGAACAGGCCGCCCGCCGAACCTTGAAGAAGCAAGGTTTCCGGAAGGGGATTAGTTCCTGTATCCTGCCGGAACCCTTGTTTTTTTGGACAGCATGCAGGGCCTTGCTCTGTTTCCTGTTCAGACAGACTGGAAGAAGAACCTTCTGTTCGTATTATATTCAAACCTGCAGTCACTTCCCGATCAATGCACCTCAAAAAAGCAGAAGCGCATGGTACACCTGATGGATGCGGCAAGCTGGACATTCATTCTTGTGATGAGTTCCATCTGCGGGATCGCCTGCACGGTTATCTCTTTCAGGAAGGGGTACCGGGGAAGCAGGGTGATGGGGTGGTTCGCCGCAGGCCTCGTTTTCAGCATTTTCGGGCTGATCGCCGTCATACTCGCTCCCCATGGATCGGAGGAGCCGTTGTCGTGAGGCCGGTTGTTCTGACCGATCTTTTCGTATATTGACCGGCTGCAGTTTTTTCAAGCATTTCCCTGCAGAACGTACAAACCGAAACAACAACCTTTACGGAATAGTCATGGAAAAAAATATGGGTCAAACGGATCGTATCGCCCGGGCCTTCATCGGCGTCGTCATGCTCGTATACGCCATTGTTTTCCTGAATTTCGCCGGGCTTGTCGGCCTGATTTTCGTGGCAACGGCTGCCATCGGTTACTGTCCGCTCTATACTGTTCTCGGCATCTCCACCAACAGGTACGCAGAGTAAGTCTTCCAGACCCGTTCATCCGTTTCCTTCCCTGATCGCTCCGAACCATAACGGCAGGGGTGCACCGGCAATCGAAACCACAGACAATGGCGCCTTCACCTGATGCAATCCGGAGGAACCGGCCGGATACGGTTGTCGTGCTGGATTTCGAGACGACGGGGCTCTCTCCCGAGCATGGCGATCGGGCTATCGAGATAGGCGCTGTCCTTGTCGAGAAAGGAACGATAGTCGAACGGTTCCAGAAGCTCATCAATCCCGGCTTCCGGATCACTCCCTTCATCGAGGCGTATACGGGCATCACCAACGGAATGCTGAAAGGTCAACCCCGTGCCGAGGAGGTGATGGCAGAATTTTCAGACTTCATTGCCGGTCACAATATCGTGGCTCACAATGCTTCTTTCGACAGGCGATTCCTCGATGCCGAGCTGAAAAGAATCCGCAGGAGCTTTGCCGGGCCCTGCTGCTGCTCGTTGCTGCTTGCCAGGCGGATCTATCAGGATGCTCCGAACCACAGACTTCAGACACTGGTATCGCATGCGGGCATCATGCCGGCAGGAAGGTTCCATAGGGCTCTGGCCGATGCCGAGATGACAGCCAGTCTATGGCTGGCGATGCTGGACCGGATCCGCAGGCAGTACGGTGTGCCGGAAATCTCCTTCGACCATCTTTGTGAACTGTCGAGGATCAGCAGAATGTATGCCCACAGATACCTCTCCTCCCTCGTGAAATGAAGAGGCAGTTACCCCGGAGCATGTCTGCGTTGCAATGAAAAAGGCGGCCCGTCCGGCCGCCTTTCTGCTGTTGCTTCTGTTACTGAAACTCAGTCCTGCAGAGCTGCCCGGGCAGCGGCAAGTCTTGCGATCGGGACGCGGAACGGGCTGCACGAGACGTAGTTCAGGCCTGTCACGTGGCAGAACTCAACCGTTGCAGGATCGCCTCCGTGTTCGCCGCAGATGCCGAGCTTGAGATCCGGCTTGACCGAACGGCCCTCGTTGGCCGACATGCTGAGCAGGCGTCCGACGCCGTCCTTGTCGATGGTCTCGAAAGGGTTGCGTTCGAAAATCTCCTGCTGCTGGTAGATCGGCAGGAACTGACCTGAATCGTCGCGGCTCATGCCGAGTCCCATCTGGGTCAGGTCGTTGGTGCCGTAGCTGAAAAAGTCGGCAGCCTTGGCGATCTGGTCCGAAGTGAGAGCGGCGCGGGGAACCTCGATCATCGTGCCGACCAGGTATTTGACACCGACCCCTTTTTCAGCAATGACGCTGCGTGCGGTCTTGTGAATGACTTCGCTGGTCATCTCGAGTTCCTTGACGGTACTGACGAGCGGTACCATGATTTCCGGCACGATATCCTGGCCTTCCTGCTTGATCCTGCATGCTGCCTCGATGATGGCCCGGGCCTGCATGACAATGATTTCAGGGTGAAGGATGCCCAGACGGCAGCCGCGCAGGCCGAGCATCGGGTTGAATTCATGCAGGCTTTCGATTCGCTGGCGTATCTCGGTGCTGCTCTTGCCGATCTTTCCGGCCAGATCGTCGATTTCGATGTCGGTGTGCGGCAGGAATTCATGCAGCGGCGGGTCGAGGAGCCTGATGGTGACCGGACGGGCACCCATCGCCTTGAAGAGGCCATAGAAATCATCGCGCTGGTAGGGGAGGAGCTTGTCGAGCGCAGTCTTGCGGCCGGAGATGTCGTCGGCCAGAATCATTTCGCGCATGGCGTCGATGCGGTCGCCGCCGAAGAACATGTGTTCGGTCCTGCACAGGCCTATGCCTTCCGCACCGAAGGTGACGGCAATCTCGGCCTGGTCTGGCTGGTCGGCGTTGGTACGGATGTTGAGCTTGCGGTACTTGTCGGCCCATTGCATGAGCTGGTCGTAAATCTTCCAGGTCGGCGCATCCTCCGGCTTCAGGGTCCTGTCAATAAGCACTTCGAGGATTTCGGAGTTCTTTGTCTTGATCTGTCCGGCGATGACTTCACCGGTGCTTCCGTCTATGGAGAGGAAGTCGCCTTCCCTGAGCACGATATCGCTGCCGTTGACATTCATTTCGCCGGTACTGTAGTCGATCCTGAGGGCGCCGCATCCGGCAACGCACACCTTGCCCATCTGCCGCGCCACGAGAGCTGCATGCGATGTCATGCCTCCGCGTTCCGTAAGGATGCCTTCGGCAATGGCCATGCCCTTGATGTCTTCTGGAGAAGTCTCGATCCTGACGAGAATGACGTCTTCACCACGCTTGCTGGCATCCATGGCGTCGTCGGCATTGAAGTATATCCTGCCGGTAGCCGCACCGGGGCCGGCGTTCAGTCCTGTGGCCAGCAGACGTCCGCCGTCGATTGCCGCCCGTTTCTCGTTGAGATCGAAGACCGGTCGGAGGAGCTGGTTGAGCTGTTCCGGATCGATCCTGCGCAGGACCTCTTTCTCGTCGATCAGGCCTTCGTTGTGCATGTCGACGGCGATCTTGATGGCTGCAAAACCTGTACGTTTTCCGACTCGGCACTGCAGCATGAAGAGCTTGTCGTTCTCGATGGTGAACTCGATATCCATCATGTCGCGGTAGTGCTTCTCGAGAATGGAGCGGATCTCGTCGAGCTGGCCGTAGATCCTCGGGTTGTCCTGTGCAAGCTGTTCGATCTTGAGGGGGGTCCTGGTCCCGGCCACGACATCCTCACCCTGGGCGTTCATGAGGAACTCGCCGTAGAAGATGTTGTCGCCCGAAGCGGCGTCGCGTGTGAATGCCACGCCGGTGCCGCAGTCTTCTCCCATGTTGCCGAACACCATGGCCTGAACGTTGCAAGCCGTGCCCCACCATCCGGGAATGTGGTTCAGTTTGCGGTAGACGATGGCGCGTTCGTTGTTCCAGCTGTTGAAGACGGCGCCGATGGCTCCTCTGAGCTGTTCGGCGGGATCTTCAGGAAAGACCTTTCCTGTTTTTTCGAGGATGGCTTTCTTGTATTTCGCTACAAGGTCCTTCAGGTCTTCAACCTTGAAATCGGTATCGAGCGTGATGCCGAGTTCATGCTTCTTGTGCTCCAGAATTTCTTCGAACGGATCGATCTGTTTTTTGTCGGCAGGCTTCAGGTCAAGCACCACGTCACCGTACATCTGGACGAATCTCCGGTAACAGTCCCAGGCGAAGCGCTCGTTTCCGGATTTCCTTGCAAGGCCGGCGACCGTCCGGTCGTTGAGGCCGAGGTTGAGAATGGTGTCCATCATACCCGGCATCGACGCTCTTGCTCCCGACCGGACGGAAACCAGAAGGGGATTTTCCGTATCGCCGAATTTCTTGCCCAGGTAGTCTTCGATTTTTCTGAGCGCTGCGGGGATATCTCTATCAAAAAGGTGTGCGGGATAGGTTTTCTGATGGTCGTAATAGTAGGTGCAGACCTCTGTCGAAATCGTGAACCCGGGAGGAACGGGCAGACCGATGTTGGCCATTTCCGCAAGGTTGGCCCCTTTGCCTCCCAGCAGGTTCTTCATGGAGGCGTCCCCTTCAGCAGCACCGCCCGCAAAACTGTAGATGTATTGCTTGGTTGCGGCAGGATCGTCGTTGAGATGTGAATTAGGCATGATGACTGGAGTGAAAATGTTGTTTACCGGAAAAAAACACGAGCACTATGCAAAAAGCATCAGGAGTTGACTACTTTTGAGAAACCAAATTTAACAGAAAAAACCGTCTTGAAAAACTCTTGAACAAGCATTGAAACGTCGTGTTTGAGAACAGCCAGGCATTCATTTTTCTGCTGCAGGTTCTGAGGATTGCCGTTCCCTACCTTCTGACCTCCGTAGGTGCAACATTTTCCGAAAAGGGGGGGGTGGTCAACCTGGCTCTCGAGGGCCTGATCCTTGTCGGCGCCTTCGGGGCCGCTATAGGCCAGTATTATACCGGATCTGTCTGGGCGGGTATTGCCGTCGCGGTCTTTTTCGGTCTTCTGCTTGCACTGCTTCATGGCCTGGTAACCATTACTCTCGGGGCGGACCAGATTGTCAGCGGCATCGCGCTGAATATTCTTGTCATGGGCGGAACCCGGTTCGGATTGAGCCTGCTGTTCGGCAGTGCGATGAATTCTGAACGGATTGCCGGAATGGCTGTTCCCCATGTGCTTCTTGATCCGCTCTTTCTTGCTGCCCTCCTGTCGGTCGTCGCCGGCCAGGCCATCATGTTCGGGACACCGTACGGGTTGCGGCTTCGTGCTGCGGGAGAGAGTGCGGAAACGCTCGATACCGCCGGTATCAGCGTCGGACGGATGCGTTATTCCGGTGTTCTGGTTTCAGGTGTGCTGGCTGCTCTTGCCGGTGCGTTTCTGGTATTCCAGCAGCACAGTTTCACTGACAACATGTCTGCCGGCAGGGGATATATTGCACTTGCCGCAATGATCATAGGGAAGTGGACCCCGGTCGGCGCAGCGATTGCAAGCCTTCTGTTTGCTCTGACCGAGGCGGCGGAACTTTGGGTTCAGACAGGCTGGCTGCCCTCCCAGCTGGTGCAGGCGTTTCCTTATGTCATCACGCTTGCTGTGCTTGCTGGTTTTGTCGGCAAATCGGCTCCGCCCCGGGAAGCCGGCGTGCCTTACACGAAGCATGGGAAGTCAGCATAGGGACAGCACTTCGCGGACCAGCTTCTCGATGCCTTTTGCAACTTCAGCTATGGTTGGCCCGAGCATATAGGCAGGAGTGCTGACGAGCTTCCCGGAGCTGCTGACATGGATGTTCCAGACCGGACAATCAACATGTTTTGCCCCCATTGCCTCGATGTGCGAGGAGGTTTCCCTGTCGTTGCCGATGGTTACCTCTATGCCTTCCATGCCAAGGACTTTGGCTGCTATCACCGGTGAGATGCAGATGAATCCGAGAGGTTTTCCTGCCTTGTAGAACGTCCTGACGGCAAGTGCGACATCGGTCTGCACATCGCATTCTGCTCCCTTGAACGCATAGCTGCACAGATTTTTTGCCGCTCCGAAGCCTCCGGGAACGATCAGCCCGTCAAGAGCGAGGCTGGCGATCTGCCTGAGATCCGTGATTTCTCCGCGTGCGATGCGAGCTGATTCGATCAGGACATTGCGGGTTTCGCCGGAGACGACTTCACCTGTACGATGGTTGACGACATGGTACTGGGGTATGTCAGGCGCAAGACAGAATGCCCTGGCGCCGGCATTGTCCAGAGCAAGGAGGGTCAGAACGGCTTCATGGATCTCCGTTCCGTCATAGACGCCGCAACCCGAGAGGAGAACGCCGATTTTTTTCATGGCATGCAGGTATGCTGTTTCCTGAAAAGATTGTCATTTCGACATGTTATGAAAAAGGCAGGGGTTTTTAAAACCGGGAACAGTTCCGTTGCATATCGCTGAAAAACCGTATGTTGCTTTCATGGTGCCGATCCGTCTTTCGGCCCTTTCAAGAATCATCCCTCATGGAGTATGGATGCCATCGATCCGGGCCGGTACCGGCGTATCGTCTTTTTCACGGGAGCAGGAATGTCAGCCGAAAGCGGGGTGCCGACCTACAGGGGAAAGGGCGGGGTCTGGAGCGCCTATGACTGGAAAACCTATGCCTGCGAGCATGCGTTTCTCGATGATCCTGGCAGGGTGCTTGATTTTCACGAAAAGAGGCGGGAGGCGGTTCTTGCCTGTCAGCCCCATGCCGGGCACCTGGCCATCGCAGCGGTGCGGGACTCCTGGATCGTGACGCAGAATATCGATGGCATGCACCAGCGTGCCGGTTCGCGGAACGTCGTCGAACTGCACGGCAGCCTCTGGCGTCTCAGGTGCATGGGGTGCGGGTTTCATCAGGAAGATTTCTCGTCCGTCTACGCGTCGAGACGATGCGCTTGCGGTCACTGGCTCAGGCCCGATATCGTCTGGTTCGGTGATATGCTTGACGGGCATGTCATGAAGCAGGCTGCAGGCCTGATCGCCGATGCCGACCTGTTTGTCAGTGTCGGAACATCCGGAACCGTCTGGCCTGCAGCCGGGTTTCCGGACCTTGCAAGGAAAAACGGGGCATTCCTCATTGAAATCAATCCTGAGCCATCCTCCGGTATGGACTATGACCTCGTCATCAGGCAGCCTGCCGGCACTGCGCTGCCTCTGCTCTTTCCTACAGGATCCGGGGAATGAACTTCCTGACCTTCCGTGCATAGTCCCGATACTCCGGGTGGCGCTCCGTCAGCCACTGCTCTTCCTTTGCGGCCTTGTGGCTGAAGAACAGGCAGCCGAGCGCTGTCAGCAGGAGGTGTGAGGCGCTCATGCAGAACTCCGTCCACCCTGCCGCCGCGAAAAGCAGACTGCTGTAGAGCGGATGACGGACAAGGGCATAGACGCCGGTCTGCACAAGCCGGTTGTCATCCACCGGATAGGGGAGGGGTGTCAGGTATTTCCTGATACTGTACAGTCCGCCCGCTCCAAGGACGGTTGCAATGGTCCAGCAGAAGACAAGGATGACCCACCGGATCATGGCCAGCTGTTCATACAGGACGGTTTCCCGCAGACGGGGGAAGACCGGAGTCAGGATGAACGTGCCGAGAAGAAGGAACTGGAGCGCGACCAGCAGTTCGCCCCTGCTGCCGGAGCCCGGGGGTTTCGATATCGTTTTTTTCATTGATGTGACTGGCTGAAATACCTATCTTTTGATCCTACCGGTTTGTAGGTTTATTGTCGAACAAAAGGTTCTCTCATACAAACAACCGTTTTTCAGCAATACGTTTATGATAACGCCGAACGAAACACTCCTTCTGATCATCGATGTCCAGGGCAAGCTTGCCGCATCTGTTTTCCATCCGGAACTCGTCGAAAAGAATATCGGCAAACTCATCAGGGCATGCCGGATCCTCGGCGTGCCGGTACTCCATACCGAACAATACCCGAAAGGACTCGGTCCTACCGTCCAGCCGCTCCGGGAGCTCATCGGCGATCAGCCTCCTGTCGAGAAACTCTCGTTCAGCTGCTGCGGAAGCGGGGAGTTCATGCAGCGGCTTCGCGCACTGGGGCGCAACGAGGTCCTTGTGGCCGGTATGGAAACCCATGTCTGCGTCTACCAGACCGCCATCGAACTGATCGATTTCGGCTACAATGTGCATCTGGTTACGGACGCTGTTTCTTCAAGAAGTGAAGAGAACAGGCAGATCGGCATCCGCTGCATTGAAAAAGCCGGAGCGAACCTCACCAGTACCGAAATGGCCATATTCGAGCTGCTCCGCATTGCAGAAGGGGACTCCTTCAAGGCAATATCGAAGATTGTCAAGGAATAAGCACCTCCAGACTGGGTGGTGCAACATGAGCCGGTTTTCACTCAGGACAGCCGGCGAGGGAGAGGAGCTTTTCTTTCAGGATCGTTTCGCCTTCATACAGAACCGGTCTGATCCTGAGGAAGCAGCAGCGTTTTTCGGCAAGCATCTCAAGAAGCTCGGGCTGGCCAAGAAGCCGGAAGTAGTCCTTTTCCGTCGTCACCAGCCGAAGCTGCTTTTTTTCGGCTTCCAGGACAAGTTTCCGGATTTCTGCCGCCGAATACGGTTCATGGTCACCGAAAAACCGGGAGCAGACAACCTGCAGGCCGGCGTGTTCAAGACTTTTCACGAAGCTGTCCGGTGAGCCGATGCCGGCGAAGGCGAGGGTACGGACCGGTTCGGTTGGTGGCTTTTCTCCCGGCCTGCTCCGGCTTTCTGCAAAAGGCACAAGGGCTTCAGGGGCCACCCGCGCCTTGACGAGTGGCTTTCCGGTTTTCCTGAGCTGTTCGGCCATGGCTGAAGCCTGTCCTTCGCTCGTTATTTTGCCGAGAATGAAAAGGTCGGCCCTCGCGAGGTTCTGCAGCGGCTCCCTCAGTCGTCCTTCGGGAATCATCGCCGCACGGTCCAGCGGTTCGCCGGCGTTGATCACCACGATGTCGAGATCCCTCGCTATTTTCCGGTGCTGGAATGCATCGTCGAGAACCACGACGCCGGGGAGGCTGTCGTGAAAATGCGTGAGCAGGTACTTGACGCCTTCCTTGCGCTTCTCGGCGACGATGACGATGGTATCGGGGTTGTTTGCCGCAAGCATGGCGGTTTCATCGCCGGCATCCCTGCTTCCGAGCAGCACTTTTCTGCCGTCGGATACCAGCTGCACTCCTTTTGTCCTGCGCCTGTAGCCTCTTGAGACGATTGCGCTCCCTATGCCTGCTTCACGGTAGAACCTTACTATCCAGTCGACCATGGGGGTTTTTCCCGTTCCTCCCGCTGTCAGATTTCCTACGGAAACCACCGGAAGATGGGCTTTCCAGGATTTCAGGATGCCGAGGTCGTAGAGTCGGTTCCTCACGTTCATGACCAGGCCATAGGCGAGTCCGGCCGGACGGAGCAGCACGCGTCTCCTGTTTTCACGCATGGCCGAACCGTTCTGACAGTTGACCGGCGAACCGGTGCAGGCTTTCCTCGGAGGTGAATTCGGGAACCGGGACGAGATGGAGGGTGACGGTTGTCCTGCTGAAAGGCAGGGGTATCTCGAAATGGTCCCAGCTTTTCAGGACGATGGATTTCGAGTGGACGATATCGGCAAACAGCAGGGGAATGCGATGTTCCGATGCAAGTCTCAGTGTTCCGTACTTGAAACGGTGATGCGGGCCTCGCGGGCCGTCCGGAGTTACCGCTACCACACCATGGTTTTTGAGGGCCTCCAGCATTCCTGATTTCACCTCTTCTCCGCCCCTGGAGCTCGAGCCTCTGATCAGCCTGAAGCCGAGACGTCCGAGAATGTCCGAAAGCAGCTGGCCGTCTTCGGAGAGACTGACGACCGCCGAAGTCACCGTTTCCGGAAAGAGCTTTCTCGCAAGCAGCCATCCGGTGGTCATCTTGCCGTGCCAGAATGCGAGAATCATTCCGTTATCTTTTCCGGAAAGAGCTGCTCCGTTGGAGACTATCCGCATCCGGAGCCCCGAGAAAAGGATCTTCAGGAGTGCGGGCAGAAGACGGCCTGCGATATCTTTCAGGAAACGCATGCGATGGGGCGGGTATGGTTCATGTCCGGGGAAAGGTTTTCTGCAGGAACATTTTTTAATTGTTTTTTTGATCCATCCTGTTTTATATACTTGCTGGTTTGCCTGAAAGCCGGGTTCAATTTACGCAATCCGGGCAGACAAACCACAGGGTGTTTTACAGGTCACAGCTTCACTTGTTACCATGAAGATTCTCATTATCGGCAGCGGCGCCAGAGAACATGCCATGGCGTGGGCGGTTGCGCGCAATCCTTCCGTGAACGCCATTTTCGTCGCTCCCGGCAATGGCGGTACCGCCATGACGGGAGGCAGGGTGACCAATATCGGCATCGGCGCCACGCAGATCGAGGAGCTCCTTGAATTCGCTGAAAGGGAAGGCATCGATCTCACAGTCGTGGGTCCGGAACAGCCGCTCGAACTCGGAATCGTCAACCGTTTCCGAAGCGCGGGCATACCCGTCGTGGGTCCCACCAGGGAAGCCGCAAGACTTGAAACGAGCAAGGTGTTCGCCAAGGATTTCATGAAGCGCCATGGTATTCCGACGGCAGATTACCACGTATACGACAATCTGCATGACGCCGATACCCACATCAATTCACCGTCGGTAACCTTTCCTCAGGTCATCAAGGCGAGCGGTCTTTGCGCAGGCAAGGGTGTTGTTGTCGTCGACGACCGGCAGCAGGCGCTGTCAGTCAACGCCGACTTTTTTCAGGCCCGGATTTTCGGGGATGCGGCACGTGAAGTGGTCTACGAGGAGTTCCTCACGGGACAGGAGGCGAGTGTCTTTGTGCTGACGGACGGGAAGAGTTACAGGCTGTTCCTTCCTGCTCAGGACCACAAGCGGATCGGCGAAGGCGATACGGGTAAGAACACCGGCGGGATGGGGGCTTATGCGCCGGCGCCGCTGGTGACTCCCGACGTCATGAAGAAGGTCGAGGAGCGGATCATCATGCCGACGCTGCAGGGGATGGCCGAGGAGGGCTGCCCGTATACAGGGTTCCTGTACATTGGGCTCATGATCGATCGTGGAGAGCCGTCCGTGGTGGAGTACAATGCCCGGCTTGGCGATCCTGAAACCCAGGTCGTGCTTCCCCTTCTGAAAAGCGATTTTGTCGAAGCCCTGCAGGCAAGTCTCGAAGGAAGGCTTCTGTCGGTTCCGTTTGAGATGCATGACAAGTCGGCGGCAACGGTGGTTATCGCCTCGGCCGGCTATCCGGATGCGTACGACACCGGAAAGGCTGTCAGCCTCGATCCTTCGCTGGACGGGATGGAAGAGGTGCTTGTGTTCCACGCCGGAACCAGAATCGAGCAGGACCGTGTTGTGACGTCGGGCGGCAGGGTGTTCTCGGTTACAGCGCAGGGCGACAGCCTGAATGACGCTCTTGAAAGAGCGTACCGGGCGGTTGCGATGATCGGGTTCGATGGTGCGTATTACCGGCGGGACATCGGAGCCAAGGCCGCCCTCTCCACCAATCAGCAGCAGTAGGAAAGGGGACATGAAATTACCTCGTCGCAAGTTCGAGATCATCCAGGAACAGGCAGTAAAGGAGCTGCCGGAGGAATGCTGCGGCCTGCTGGTCGGCAGGAAAATCGTCGATCATCGCGGCAATATCGACAATATCGTCCATGAGATAGCCCCCTGCAGGAATTGTCTCTACTATGGCCGGGATACCGGCTTTGAAATTTCCCGGCATGAATACCAGGAAGTCGAGCGTGAAGCGCAAAACCACGGTTTCGTCATCGTCGGGTCCTACCACTCCCATATCAACTCCTCGGCGATTCCATCGAGGCATGATATCGATTTCGCACGGCCGGGTCACAGCATGGTGATCATCTCCCTCCAGAACGGCAGACCCCGCGAGGTAACTGCCTGGCTGAGAAGGGATTCAGGCGGATTTCACCAGGAGCAGATCCGGATTACGGAATGAATGCCGGGTACGGTCAGAAACTCGGCAAATATTTTGTACATTGTCGTTCGATGAGATCAACCTTCAAGATTTAAACGCGGAACAATCGTGCCAAAACGCGAGGATATCAAGTCGATTCTGGTGATCGGTGCCGGTCCTATCGTCATCGGACAGGCCTGCGAATTCGATTATTCAGGGACGCAGGCGTGTCGGGTGCTGAAGGAGGATGGGTATCGGGTCGTGCTGGTCAACAGCAATCCCGCCACGATCATGACCGATATTGAAATGGCGGATGCCACCTATATCGAGCCGATCACTCCGGACTATGTCCGCAAGATCATTGAAAGGGAAAAACCGGATGCCCTGCTTCCGACCATGGGAGGACAGACAGCCCTCAATACGGCGGTCAGGCTTGCCGAGTCCGGGGTTCTGGAACGTCATGGAGTCGAGCTGATCGGTGCAAAGCTTCGTGCCATCAGGAAAGCGGAAAACAGGGAGTTTTTCAGCGACGCGATGAAAAAGATCGGTCTGGAGATGGCCAAGGGCTTTTTCGTTCGCAACGAAAAGGAGGCAAGGGAAGCACTCGAGGAGATCGGACTTCCGATCGTGATCAGGCCTTCGTTCACTCTTGGCGGCACCGGAGGCGGATTCGCTGAAACGAAGGCCGATTACTACGAGGCGGTACGCCGCGGTCTTGCAGAAAGCCCGATAGCCGAGGTGCTTGTCGAGGAGTGCCTGAACGGCTGGAAGGAGTTCGAGCTCGAGGTGATTCGCGATCTTGCCGATAACGTCATCATCGTCTGTTCCATCGAGAATGTCGATCCGATGGGGGTGCATACAGGTGACAGCATCACGGTGGCGCCGGCCCAGACGCTGACCGACCGCCAGTACCAGGAGTTGCGGGATGCCTCGATCCGGATCATACGGGAGATCGGTGTCGAAACGGGAGGAAGCAACATCCAGTTCGCCGTCCATCCCAAGACAGGGCGCATCGTTGTCATCGAGATGAACCCGAGGGTGTCGAGAAGTTCCGCGCTTGCTTCGAAGGCTACCGGTTTTCCGATTGCCAAGGTTGCCGCGAAGCTCGCTGTCGGCTACACGCTCGACGAGATCCTGAATGACATCACCAAATCAACGCCTGCCAGCTTCGAGCCGGCTATCGACTACTGCGTTGTCAAGGTTCCGCGGTGGGATTTCGAAAAGTTCAAGAATGTCGATGCTCGCCTCGGGGTGCAGATGAAGTCCGTTGGCGAGGTCATGGCTTTCGGCAGGAATTTCAGGGAAGCTCTCCAGAAGTCGCTGCGCGGTCTTGAAATCGGAAGGGCAGGCCTTGGCTGTGACGGCAAGGATATCATGAATGTCATCGATATGACGCAGCAGCAGCGCCAGTTCGCCAAGGAGGATCTTCTCGAGAAGATACAGATTCCCAAGGCGGACCGGATGTTTTACCTGCGTTACGCTTTCCAGGCGGGGGCGACGGTCGAGGAGGTCAACCATGCAACCGGGATCGATCCCTGGTTTCTTGACAATATCCGTCAGATCGTCGAGTTCGAAGGCGAACTCAGGGAACTTGCTTCTGCAGACGTTGCGTCATGACCTACCTGACAAAGATTCTGGAGCAGAAGGAATTCGAGATATCAGAGCTCAGGAAGCTGCTTCCTGAAAGGAGGTATGCCGAGCGGTGCAGGGATCTGCCCCGTCCGAGGGATTTCTTCGGCAGCATCAGAAGGTCGTCCGGTAGCATAAGGCTGATCGCGGAGATCAAGAAGGCTTCTCCTTCGAGGGGGGTACTCGTGGAGGATTTCAGGCCTCTCGATCTGGCGGAGCGGTATGCCGGCATCGGCGCATCCGCATTTTCCGTTCTGACAGACCGCTTGTTTTTTCAGGGCTCACCCGATTATCTCAAGGCGGTAAGCTCCGCCTTTCCCCTTCCCGTGCTTCGCAAGGATTTTCTCATAGACGAAAGCCAGATTTACGAATCCCGCCTCATGGGGGCAGATGCGGCTCTGCTGATTGTGGCCGCTCTCGAGCCTTTGCAGCTGCGGGATTACCTGCAGCTTTTCGTCGAGCTGGGCCTTCATGCACTGGTGGAGGTTCATGACAGACGTGAACTCGACACCGCCCTTGAACAGGGGGCGACCATAGTCGGGATCAATAACCGGGATCTCAGGGACTTTACCATCGATCTGCAGACCTCGGTCAGGCTGAAAGCCTTCATCCCGGAAGGAATCGTCACCGTTGCCGAAAGCGGAATGGTTTCGGCGGACGATGTCACGCTCATGCAGCAGGCTTCCTTCGATGCCGTGCTTATCGGCGAAGGGCTGCTGAAAAGTCAGGAACTGGCCCGGTTCACCTGGCAGCACCCTTGAGCTTTCTTGCAGCGGCAGCCGGATCGGCAGCCCGGAAGAACGCAGTGCCTGCTATCAGCGCATCGGCTCCTGCGGCAACAACCTCAGCGGCATTTTCCTCGGTTATCCCTCCGTCGACAGCAATGACCATCTCAGGATTGAGTTCGTGACGCATGGCATCGAGTTTCCGGATTTTTCCTGTTGAGGAGGGAATGAATTTCTGCCCCCCGAATCCGGGATTGACAGACATCAGAAGCACCAGATCAAGATCGGGAAAGACCGGTTCAAGCACTGACAGTGATGTTCCCGGATTGATGGAAATACCAGCTCTGGCGCCAAGACTCCTGATGTACTGGATTGTCCGGTGAAGATGCGGGCAGGCTTCCTGGTGAACCGTTATCTGGTGGGAGCCCGCCTTGACAAAGTCTTCGATATACCGGTCCGGATCGGTGATCATCAGATGGGTGTCGATCACAAGACGGGTGCATTGTGCTATAGCCTGGACTATGAACGGTCCGAAGGTGATGTTGGGCACGAAAACGCCGTCCATCACATCGCAGTGAATCCAGTCGGCACCTGCTTTCTCGGCCAGTTCAACCGATGTTTTCAGGCTGGTGAAGTCAGCTGACAGAATCGAAGGGGCAAGAATCGTGGATGTGCCGGGCATTGCAGTAACTGCTCTGAGGTTTCCGGAAAAGAAACGGTGACAAGTAATCAAAAAACTTCGCCAATTCCAAAATTGAAGGTGTAATCGGACAGATTCCACTTTGAAATTCTCCAGGCTTCAGGTTCGGCCGGATCGTGAATCTTGTAGGCAAAATCAAACCTGAAAGGGCCGATAGGAGAGCCGATGCGCAATCCTATTCCCCAGTCCCAGGCGAAATCGCCGGTCAGCGATTTCCACGAGAAAGCATACGGGCCGTCTCTGTCCCAGATGTTGCCGATGTCGGTGAAGAAGGTGATGCCTGACGGTTGGCCGAGGAACTTGAACAGCTTCATCCGGTATTCAAGACCGAGCTCAAGCTTGATGTCCGCCCCGAAATTGGCAGCCGCTTCGCTTGAACTGCTTCCCGGCCCGAGGGTATTGAACAGCCATCCTCGCATGCTGTTGGCTCCTCCCGCATAAAACCGCCTTTCCTCGGGCGTTGTTTCTGCCTTGCCGTACGGGATCATCCAGCCGAGATGGAGCCTTCCGGCAAGCTGGCGGTCCGGGGCGGTATTTTTTGCGAAAGAGAAAAGAGTGTTGAGTTTGACGTATTGCGAATAGGAGGTTCCGAAAATCTGAGGGTCCTCATCGTTGAATCCATGGTAGTTTCCGGTATCGAGATAGTTGTCGATCAGCCAGGCGAGGCTGCCGGCCTCTTCCAGGGAAACGGCGATGTTGTAGGTCGTGTTTTTCAGGGGAGACGGATCGTAACGGTTCGAGTAACTGTATTGAAGCCTGAATGTCTGGTTGAAGTGGGTTTGCAGCAGACTGTCAAGACCATTGTTGACCGCCGTCTCGTTATCGGGGTTGATGCCGATATTTTCGGCAAGATCGGTCTTGAAAAGCTGTTTGAAGCCTCTCAGCGAATCTTTCTGCACCCATTCGATTTCGAAGAAGTCAAAGTTGAATCTGGAGTACCTGCCGATCTGGGAGGTATAGCTCCCTCTCATCAGGCCCTTTCGGCTGGTCAGCAGAAGGGGAAGGGTTGCAAGCGAGTATTCGGCGCTGGTCGTATAGAATGCTCCCTGTTTTTTCAGGCGGGGGGTGACGAGGTTTCCCTTGATGCTCAGTTCGTAAGGTACCGCTTTTTCATACTGACCCTCGTCAAGGTTCACCAGCAGGTTGTTGCTGAAGCTGGTCTGCGTACCGAAATCGGTGGACAGCCTGAGCTGCTCAGTTCCCCCGAACAGGTTCCTGTTTTCGTAGGCGAGCGATGCTCCGATGAAAAGCGAACCATAGCGGTTGTCAAGCAGGATCTTCGGCTCTATCTGATGTTTCGGGCTCGGCTCGAGGTGGACGGTGGTATGGAGCTTTCCCGCCCTGACGGAATCGTTGCTGATCGAAATGGAGGAAAAAAGAGTTGTTGACCCGAAATTCTGCAGCGTGCGTTGCTCAAGGGACTGCCTGGTCTGCGCGCTTGGCCTGAAGGCAATGGAATTCGCAATGAGGTCCCCGGAAAATTTCTGCCTGCCGTAGACTTTTATGGAGACGCTGTCTTTAAGAAGCTGACGGACGCTGCTTTCATCGTCCTTTTTGGGGTCGTGAACGATGGCGCTGACAGAACCGTAGGCAAGTTTTTCAGGAAGCTTCAGCCTGAACACCACGCCTGCTTTCAGGCCGACGGTGTCGACCCTGATCCTGATGCTGTCCGGGTGAAAGAAGGCATACCCGTATTCCTTGAAGAAGTCGATCGTCCTGTCCCGTTCCTGGATAAGCCGTTCGACGGAGAAGATGTCGTTTCGTTTCAGAAGGGATGTTTTGAGGTATTCCTTTTTCAGTTCTTCTGCTATCTGTTCGAGACCGTCGTACCTGAGCGAGTCGATACGGGACGGTTCGTTTTCCCGGATGCGGATTGAAAGATCCACTTTCTTTCCGCTGTTCCTGTAGACGATCGACGTATCGATGGCGGAAAAAAAGTATCCTTTGAACGTGTAGAGTTTTTGAATGAGGGAGATGTCTTTCTGGAAATCTTCGGGTATGTAAGGTTTCTTTGCACCGCCGAACAGTCCGAGCCCCAAAAACGAGGTGCTTTCGGATGTCTGCATGATTCCCCTGATCTCATCGCTGGTGATGGCCCTGTTTCCGCTGATACGGACAACTCTGACCAGAGGGGAGGCGGAAGCGCCTTTTTCCTCTTTTCTGGTGCCGTATTCAGCATCGGCACGGGATGGGGTGACAAGGCAGCACAGGAGGAGGAACAGCGCGGCTGCTGTCAGTCGAGTGGTTACCCTAAAAAAAAAACATCAGAACCGTGTTGCTATGTTAATGGTTCTTCATCGCTGTAACCGAAGTCCTCATCAGTCGGATAATCCGGCCAGATTTCCTCGAGACTTTCATACAGTTCATCACTTTCAGGAAGATCAAGCAGGTTGTCGATCACCTGTTGCGGAGCACCGGTTCTGTTTGCGTAATCGACAAGCTCTTCCCTTGTTACAGGCCATGGTGCATCAGCAATATATCTGGCAAGATCGAGATTCCAGTACATACTTCGAGAAAATTTGTCGGATTATGAATTGCTGTCGTCTTTTACCGAAGCTCCATTCTGCATGGTCATGAATTCTTCCGGGGTCATGTCATCGAAGAAATATGCGGTCGGGTTGACCTGAATATCGTCTTTGCGCACCTCATAATGCAGGTGCGGTGCCGTTGAAATGCCGGAATTGCCAGACATTGCAACGATCTCGCCACGGTTGACACGTTGTCCCTGGCGGACAACAGCTTTGGAAAGATGGGCATACATCGTCTGGTAGCCGTGTCCGTGATCGATGATGACTTTTTTGCCGTACCCTTTGTCAAACCCTGAAAAGGCCACGATGCCCTTTCCGGTTGCCTGAACCGCGCTGCCGACGGGGGCGGAAAAATCAGTTCCGGCATGAAACAGTACGCGTTTGTAAACCGGATGCATGCGCATGCCGAAACCGCTGGAGATGAAACCTCTTACAGGCTTGATTGCCGGAAGCGTCAGGAATATCGACTGGTTGGTTTCGACGGCATCCCTGATTTCCTCATGGCTTTCTTTCTGATGTTCGATCTGCAGGGTGAGTTGTTCGATCAACTGCTCTGTCGAAGCTATGAGTCCTTCGTCCGTGTTTCCCGATATGAGTGACCGGTTTCCGCCAGTTCCCATCTTTCTGACATCCGCCGGTACAGCAGGAAGCCGGGCTGCCATCCGGAGCTGGTCGTCGGACTGCGATATCCGGTCTACTTCCTGCTGGAGTTCCTGAACCTGTTTTTTGAGAAACGAGAGTTCTTTCAGTCTGGAGTCCGGTGCGGAAACAGCCCGGAATGCCAGGAGCGCAACAGCGCACACGACTGCCAGGGCGGCAGTGGTCGTCAATGCAGGGTGAACCCTTCTTTTCTGCATGACGCTGCCGTCTTTTCCGAGGTAAAAATACCTTTCAGTTGAAAACATGCAGTGTGCGGTTGGTTATCAGAGCAGGGAAGTGGAAAATAATTCCATGAATATATAAAAAGTTTTTCGTAATAGTCAACGTCTAATGGGCTTCAAGCCAGTTTTTGCCGACACCGATTTCCACTTCTACAGGAACCTCCCTGATTCCACACTGGCGGGCCGCCTCCACCATGCACTCCCTGACCAGCACTTCGAGATGATCCTTTTCCTGTCCGGATGTTTCGAAGAGAAGCTCGTCGTGTACCTGCAGCAGCATGACCGAACGCATTCCCTCCTCTTTCAGCCGTCCGTGGATGGAGCACATGGCGTATTTGATGATGTCGGCCGCTGTCCCCTGAATGGGAGCGTTCATGGCCATGCGTTCTGCAGCCTTCCTGATATTGCTGTTCGAGCTGTCGAGATCTCTGATGTATCGCCGTCTGCCCATCAGGGTCTTGACGTAGCCGCTGGTTTTGGCGTCCTGGATGGTCTTGTTCAGGGAGGTGAACATGCCCGGATATTTAGACATGTAGGTGTCGATGATAATCTTTGCCTCTTTCTGGGGGATATTCAGCCGCTGGGCAAGTCCGAAAGGCATGATGCCGTACAGTACCCCGAAGTTCACCTCCTTCGCCTTCCTGCGCATATCGGAAGTCACCTCGCTTGTGTTGAAGATCGCTCTTGCGGTCGAAGCATGGATATCCTCCCTGTCGACGAATGCCCTGATCAGCCGGGGATCCCCTGAAATTTCGGCGGCGATCCTGAGCTCGATCTGCGAGTAGTCAGCCGAGAGAAGGAGGTTTTCTGTTCCCGAGGGAATGAAGGCACGCCTGATTTCCTTGCCGAGGGCCGTTCGGATCGGGATGTTCTGGAGGTTCGGGTTTGATGAGGAGAGCCTGCCCGTGGCAGTGACCTGCTGGTTGAACGAAGTATGAACCCTGCCGGAGACAGGATTGATCATCCTTGGCAATGCATCAATATAGGTGGTCTTGAGTTTCTGAAGGCTGCGGTATTCGAGAATGTCGCCTGCTATGGGGTGGAGGCCGGAGAGTTCCTCGAGAATCTGGACGTTGGTAGAGAATCCGGTTTTGGTGGCCCTCTTTGCCGGCAGCTTCAGGACGTTGAACAGGATGTGCCCGAGCTGTTTCGGCGAGTCGATATTGAAGGCAGAACCTGCGGAAGCAAAGATTTTTTCCGAGAGTTCCGAGAGCTGCTGCCTGACGGTTGCCGAGGTTTTTTCAAGATGGCCGGTATCGATGGTGATGCCCTGGTGTTCCATGTCGGCAAGCACCCGCACAAGGGGGAACTCGATCAGTTCGCAGAGGCGGAGAAGGTCGTTCTGCTGTCCGAGTTTTTCACGAAGGACAGCCTTCAGGCGAAGTGAGATATCGGCATCCTGACATGCATAGTCGGAAAGCTTTTCAGGCGGAAGGTCGAAGATATGCCGTGACGTTTTGCCCTCGGTCACCAGTTCACTGTAGGTTATGGTTCTGCATCCGAGATGCCGGGCTGCCAGATCGTCGAGGTTGTGCTTCGATTCAGGGTCGAGCACATAGCTGGCCAGCATGGTGTCGAATGCAACCGGGACAAGCTCGATGCCGTGGTTTTTCAGAACAAGGATATCGTATTTCAGGTTCTGGCCGGTTTTCGGGATGGCCGGATTTTCAAGAACCGGTTTCAGGCGGGAAAGAACCTGATCGGTACGGAGTCCTGATTTGCCGAAATAGATGAACGACGCCTTGAGCGGTTCCATGGAAAACGAGATGCCGGCGAGCCTGGCTTCGAAGGTGTTCAGACTGGTTGTTTCAGTATCAACGGCAAACCCGCCGGATTGTTCGAGCACGGCAAGAAGTTCCGTGAAATCGTCTTCATTGTCGATCAGCGTGTAGGCCGCTCCTTCTCCGGCAGGGCGAAGGGCAGGAGGGTCGTCACGCTCCTGCCCTTCGGGGGATGACGTTTTCCCCGGATCGCCCTGAGGCCCGCTTCCCGCTTCCTGAAAAATCGCCGGTATTCTCGCCTCGATGGTTTTGAGCTCGAGTTTCCGAAGCAATTCCGTAAGGGCGTTCCTGTCAGGAATACCGCAGCGGAGCTGGTCAAGGGAGAGCCGGAGTTCCAGGTCCGTCCTGATGGTGACCAGTTCTCTGATGAGCGGCATGTTCGACCTGAACTCCTCGAGACTTGTGCGGGTTTTCTGCGGGATCTCTCCGATATGCCTGTAGATGTTCTCCAGCGATCCGTATCGTTCAAGAAGACCGGCAGCGGTTTTCGGTCCTATTCCCCTGGCTCCGGGGATGTTGTCCGAACTGTCTCCTGTCAGGGTCAGCAGATCGGTGAACTGTTCGGGTCCGACTCCGAACCGGCTGCGGATCTCGTTTTTTCCCATCAGTTCGAAATCGGTCTGTTTTTTCCCCGGCTTGAGTATGCGGACACCGTCATGAACCAGCTGCGCCATGTCCTTGTCGGGAGTGACGATGTAGATCCGGCAGCGGTTCTCGAAACGGCGTGCGGCAGTGCCGATCAGGTCGTCCGCTTCAAAACCGGGCGTGCTGATGACTGGGATGCCGAATGCCTGTATCAGCCGGTAGATTTCGTCGAGCTGCCGGAGCAGATCTTCGGGAGGGACCGGTCTGTTCGCCTTGTAGAGGGGGTATCTGTCGTGGCGGAAGGTTTTTTCGCGGCTGTCGAAAGCTACGGCAAGGTAATCGGGACGGAAGTTTTCAAATATCTTGAGAAGGGTGCTCAGGAAACCGAAGACCGCTCCTGTCGGGCTCCCGCTTTTTGTGGTCATTCTTGCCTGCTGCAGGGCAAAATAGGCACGATAGACGAGCGCCATACCGTCAAGCAGGAAGAGAGACGGCATTTCCGTTCCGGAAGTGAGGGAAGGCCTGTCCGCGGTGCTGTCGTTCGCGTCTGCCGTGAACAGGTCGTACTGGCTGTCGCTGGTCATGAATCGACGACCCCGTAACTTCCCAGCACCTTGATCATCGGGGCGAATTCCCTGAGATGTTGCAGGGCGTTGTGGATGTTCGGGTCGGCCTGATGCCCGATAAAGTCGACATAAAAGAGATATTCAAATGCCTTTTTTCTTGACGGGCGCGATTCGATCTTGGTGAGGTCTATGTCGCGGAGGGCAAGGGTGGCGAGAGCCTTGAACAGCGAGCCCTGCTCGTTCGGAAGCGAAAACACGATGGATGTCTTGTGCTGTCTGGTGTCCGGCTGTTTCTTCAGGTGCGCAATGTCGGGATTGTCCCGGTGTGCAATGCAGAAGAACCTTGTGATGTTCCACTCCTCGTCCGCCAGATTTTCTTCAAGTATGTCGAGTCCGTAGAGATCGGCGGCTCGTTTTGACGCAATGGCAAGCAGCGTCGGGTCCTTTTCGGCTGCAACGATCTTGGCGCTTCCCGCCGTGTCATAGGCGGCAACAGCCTTGAGGTTGCCGTGGGCTGCCAGGAAATTGTGGCACTGTGCAAGAGCCTGGGGATGCGAAAGAACCCTTACGGCATTTTCTGCAGAGGAACCGTGAAGGCCGAGCAGACAGTGTTCCACCTTGACGAATGTTTCGGCAAGGATAACGACGGGCTGATGGAGGAGGAGGTCATAGTTGTGATGGATGCTGCCGCCAAGCGAGTTCTCGATCGGTACAACGGCATAGTCGGCTGTTTTGTGTGCGACTGCCGCGAAAACGTCATCGAAGGATTCGCAGGGTTGAGGAGCGCCGAACCGCAAAGCTGCAATCTCGCTGTAGGCACCGGGCTCACCCTGATACGCGATCAACCAGTTTGTCATTCTTTGTTCTTGTGATTAATTTCCACCATCCCCGGGCTGATTGGGTTTTATTTAAAGAAAATAAATCTATTATCATAGACGCATCGTTTCCGCAATACGCAAATCATCTTCTCAGATCATGTCAGGACACAGTAAATGGGCGACCATAAAACGAAAGAAAGCCGCAACCGACCAGAAAAGAGGCAACCTTTTCACGAAGCTGGTCAGGGAAATCACCATTGCCGCCAAGATGGGCGGAGGAGACCCTTCCGGCAATCCGAGGCTTCGGCTTGCAATCGATACCGCCCGTGCCAGTTCCATGCCGATGGACAACATCCAGCGCGCAATCAAGAAAGGAACCGGAGAGATCGAGGGTGCTGTCTATGAGGAGATTTCGTATGAAGGGTATGGACCCGGAGGTATCGCGCTGATCATTGAAACCGCGACTGACAACCGGAACAGGACAGTGGCCGATATCAGGCACATCATGAGCAGAAACGGCGGAACCCTCGGGGAGAACGGCAGCGTTGCATGGATGTTCCAGCGGAAAGGTTCCATCGATGTGCTGAAAAGCGCGGTATCCGAGGATCAGCTTATGGAACTGCTGCTCGATGCCGGGCTTGAGGAACTCGAAAGCGAAGACGAGCATTACTATACAGTGCTGACCGACGTCAAGGATCTCGAGTCGGCAAAAAAGATGCTTGAAGATTCGGGAGTGCCTTTCGAGAACGCCAGGTCCGATCTTCTTCCCGAGAACTATGTGGAACTTGAGTCGGAAGATGCCCGGAAAGCGATCAGGCTGATAGACGCACTGGAGAACAGCGATGACGTGCTGGCTGTGTACAGCAACATGGAGATCAGCGAAAAGGCCATGAACAGTCTAAACGAGTAATGCATGGTTGTGCTGGGGGTTGATCCGGGAAGCAGAGCCACCGGTTACGGTGTTTTGAGCTTCGGGGAGGGCGGTTATGACATCCTCTCCTGCGGTGTGATACGCCTGAAAGCATCGGACGCACTTCCTGAAAGGATTTACGGTGTCTGTAGCGGCCTTGAACAGATCATCCGGCTCTACCGTCCGGAGCGGCTCGCCATCGAGACGGCGTTTCTCAGTCACAATGTGCGTTCCGCGCTGGTTCTTGGACAGGTAAGGGGTGCCGTCATTGCTCTTGCCATGAAACAGAAGCTTGACCTGCATGAGTATGCTCCCAGTGAGGTCAAGCGTGCTGTTACCGGGATCGGATCGGCCAGCAAGAAGCAGGTCGCCGGGATGCTTGCCCGGCTTCTGAACATCAGCGGGCAACCCAAGCCGTTCGACGTTTCCGATGCCCTCGGGATCGCCTTTTGCGATCTTCTTCGAAACACTGCCGGAAACGGGGCTGCTGCTCCCCTGCGGAAGGGAAGAACAGGAACGAAAAAGGGGTGGAACGCATTTCTTGCAGCCCATCCCGAACTTGTCGTCTGAAAGCTTTCATGTCGTGCAGGAAAACCTGTGGCGGCCAGTGCCCCAAGTCCTGGTTGCGAATCGTCGATCTCACCGATTAAACGTTAGAAGCAGTGCAAGGACACATTGTCAATCTTCCCAACTTTCTGAGTTTTCTGAGGATTCTGCTGATTCCCTGGTTTCTTTACTTTTTTCATGCCGGGGACGTCGTCACGGCAATCGTCATCATGGTCGTTGCCCTGCTCACCGACTGGTTTGACGGTCATGCCGCAAGGTGGACCAATGAGGTTTCGGAGATGGGCAAGATACTCGATCCGCTTGCCGACAAGCTCTGTCTTGCCAGTGTTGCGCTTTATTTTCTCTGGAGGGGGGAATTGCCGTTATGGTTCGTGTCGTTTGTCGTGATGCGCGATTTCCTCATCTTTCTCGGGGCAGCCTATATCCGGCATCGTCACAAGGTCGTTACAACATCGTTGTGGCCGGGCAAGTGGGCGGTCGGTTTCGTTTCGATGATGTTCATCGCCATGGTATGGCCTCACCCTCTTTTTGACCGCTATCCGGTCAAGGATTTTTTCATGTATCTGTCCGCGGTCATGCTGCTCTTCTCCTTTGCGGAGTATTGCATCAGATTCTACAGGATTCAGAAGGGACTCGGTTACAGGGCCTGAGCCGTACATGCTTCTTTCTGGCGTTACGCACACGAAGACCCTCTTGCATTCAAACAGGTTACCCCTGAACTGATTCAATTTGCGACAGTCGGTTGCCTCGAAAATATTGATTACTTTTCCGACGGAACCTTCATGAAGGGGGTTGATGTCTGGAAATCCTTGTCAGTCGTGGTTTTCAGGGGATTGGTGGTGTCCTGTGCCAAGTGTTGATAAATGTTGACAGATTGTTGACAAGCTGTTGGCACCGGTGTGGACACGGTGTTGAAAGCTTTTCCCGGTGCGGCCGGATGATGGTCGAGCAGGCTGGAGCAGGGGCGATCCTGCTCCAGGCTCATGTCCCCGACCGTGAGAAGAAAGTATCTCGTTCAGCTTTTTTTCTCCATGACTGTGGCCATGAGCGATGCTTCGCAGACCAGCTCGGATCTGACGTAGGCCTTGGCGTCAAACTGGCAGACCGTCCGGCGCCTGTTGGTCATGACCGCTTCGATGACGAGAGTGTCTCCGGGAAGCACCGGTTTGCGGAATCGTGCCTTGTCGATACCCATGAAAAAGACGACGGAGTCCTTGATGTTTTCGTTGCCGTTCAGCATGATGATCCCGCCGGTCTGTGCCATGGCTTCGACGATCAGCACGCCGGGCATGACGGGATTTCCAGGGAAATGGCCCTGAAAGAACGGTTCATTCATTGTCACGTTCTTGATCGCAACGATCTTTTCATCGAGCTTGAACTCGACGATCTTGTCGATAAGGAGAAACGGGTAGCGGTGGGGAAGGATGTTCTGGATGGCGTTCATATCGAAGATCACGCCTGCCTTTTTTTCATGCTGGTACTGGCGGGCAAGTTTGTTGCGGTCCGCATATTTCTTCAGTTGCCGCACGAACTCGACGTTCGAGGCATGACCGGGTCTGGCGGCAAGCACCTGCGCCCTGATCGGCATGCCGATCAGGGCGAGATCTCCGAGCAGGTCGAGCAGCTTGTGCCGTGCCGGTTCATTCGGAAAGCGAAGTTCCCGGTTGTTCAGGATGCCGTTGTTTCCCAGCACCAGGCTTGAGCTGTCGACTCCGATCTTGCAGGCAAGATCCTGCAACTCCTGCTGGTCGGCCTGTTTGTCGACGATGACGATGGCGTTGTCGATGTCACCTCCCTTGATGATGCCCTGGTTTGCAAGATCCTCCACCTCGCTCAGGAAACAGAAGGTCCTGCATGGAGCAAAGTCCTTCAGGAACTCCTTGTCGAGATCGAACAGTCCCGAATGCTGCGAACCGAGTGCAGGGTTTTTGTAATCGACCATGACGGTGATCCGGAATCCGTCGAGGGGAAGCGTCACGATATCGATGTGCTGTTCCGGGTTGTGGAATTCTATGGTTTCATCGATGACCAGATAGTTTTTCGGTTCATCCTGTTCAGCAAAACCGGCTGAAAGGAGAGCGTCGGCAAAAGGCCTGGCGCTGCCGTCCATGACAGGCGGCTCGGGTCCGCTGAGTTCGATGCGGCAGTTGTCGATCTGGAGTCCGTAGAGAGCAGAAAGGACATGTTCGGTGGTATGTACCTTCACGTCACCGAGGGCAATGGTCGTACCCCGCGTGACATCGACAACATGGTCGATAAGGGCGGGTATTTCGGGACAGTCGGTGATATCGTTCCGGACAAAACGGTATCCGTAGTTCGGGGGCGCCGGTTTGAAGGTGATCATGCACTCCTGGCCGGTATGAAGGCCTGTGCCGTGAAGAGCGATTTCTTTCTGAAGGGTACGCTGGTGAATGAGCATAATGAGTCCTTTATTCCCTCATGGAGCGATATGGCGGGAAGTGATAGCGATACTGAGATTTCTGAAAGCTGGAAAATACGAAAGTGCTCCCTACCGTTCAAATCCGTCGGGAAAGGAGGCAGGATGAGAGGCAGGAATCGCCTGCGGGGTTTACCTGATTCTCGTGATGTTGTCACCGGTAAAGCGGAACACGTTCAGGTAGGTGTTGACGTTGCCTCCATTGAAATGGAACTGGGTGTAATGCGCCCTGAACGGAGGGGCTTTGAAAAGAGCATCCGCAAGTTTCTGCCTCTCGGCAATATTCTTGCCGACAAGAAAATGAAGCAGATAGTCGAAAGCGTCATAGCCGTACCAGAATGCCGGGCCGGGTTCGAAATCCCAGATTGTCCTGAACTTCTCTGTGACATCCCGGTTCGGACTCAGGTTTCTGCTGAGAGCGTAATCCGTGAAAAAGGTAATGCCTTCCGGGAGAAGCGGTTTGAACTGGTTGAGCGTTTTCGGATCGTTCCAGATGCCGGAGCCCAGAAGCCTTCTGTACCCGATGCGGTTTGCCCTGATCGCTTCGAGCGTAGCTCCGATCACGTCGGGCGAATCCATGGGAAGATAGAGTGCATCGAACAGGGGTCCCTTTTCAGGTGCGGTTCCGGATCCTTTTTTATTCAGGCCGGCGATCAGATCAGGGAGGCCGGAATCTTTTCCGTCGAACCGTTCGAATGCGTAGGTTTGCGTTCCTGCCTGGAGCATGACATCGAGGAATCCCTTGCCCATCTCTTCGAGGTACGGCGACTTTTCGGCAATGACGGCAACGCACTGCTTTTTTTCCGATGCTGTCAGTTCCCGACCCGTGATGCGTCCGCGTTCCTCGTGGGTCGGGTTCAGCTGGAAGCACCATTTGTTGTCATCCGTGATCCTGCTGTCGGTTGCTGTCGGGGTTATGAGCGGCGTTTTTGACTGTTTTGCAGCTTTGGCGGCCTTTGCGGTCTCCTGGCTGTAAACCGGGCCGACGATGACGAGAGGTTTTGCTTCGCGTATCAGCTGCTTTGCCTGTTCATAGGCGGTTCCGGGGTTGTTCGTATCGGTTGCCCGGGTATGGATATCAAGGACAATGTCCGGATGTTCCTGCTGATGCTCAAGAGCCCGGAAATACATCCCCGTGAACATTTCGGCCCCGACCGGAAGGGAAGGAGAATCGCTGAAAGGGTTCATGTCGAGAGGCAGGAGGATGGCCATGCTCCGCTTTTTCACGGACGAACCGGCAAAGGCTTTTCCCTGTTTTCTTGCCGACTCGAGGATCGACCGGTACGGTGCGCTCAGCGAGGGTTTCTGCAGCAGGGTGTCGGCGGCTGCGATCAGCCCGAAGACCTGCTGACGGTCGTCGTCCCCGACAGAACGCCGCATGCGTTCGTTCATGAAGAAGGCTTTCAGGTCGTCGTTCCTGGTTTCAGACTCGAGCGCCGCCAGTTCAGGAGCCTGAAGAGAGGCTGCCGCGATGATTTTGAGGTTCAGGAGGGCCTTCTGCCGGACGGCCTTCAAGCCGTACGGGGGGGCGGATGCCGCCACCTTGAGGAAGCTGCCGGCTGCTTCCGGAATTTTCCCGCTGCGGTACCTGCAGATGCCGAGGTCGAAATGCGCTTCGTACAGGGTGGACGGATCAGTCGCCGATTTGGTGAGCTGTTCGAGGTGTTCCGCGGCCTTGCCGGAGGAATCGTTGGAAAGCATCAGGGTCTTGGCACGCCAGAGCCGGGCCTGCTGTCTGACCGGTGTGTTATCCTGAGGCTCCCTTTCCAGGAGGGCGTCGAACGCCTTGCCTGCTGCGGTGAAGTCCCTCCGCTGAAAGAGAGTTTTTCCGTAGTTCAGGACGGTCTGCGGGTTGCTGTTCCGGAGAAATGCGTCGAAGCTCTCTTCCGGTTTCTTTTTTTCCCGAGGGGCGTCAGCGCTGCTGACGGAAGACGGGGTTTTCGGTTCGTCAGCACGGGCAGAGAGAGGTGCCGCCAGGATGACCGGCAGAAAGGCGAGCAACAGGAGGGCAACATATCTGCTTTTCATGGGTGTAGGAGCTGTCTTCCGAAATGGTGTTTCGACTTCTCAAGAAGCATCGAATGGGTAACGGCATTGCCAGCCAGAATGCTGTGATGCCCGAACAGATCAGGGCTGCCGCTGAAATCGGTGACGATGCCTCCGGCCTCCCTGACCAGAAGCACTCCCGCGGCATAATCCCAGGGATACAGCCTGTATTCCCAGAACGCGTCGAACCGTCCGCATGCCGTATAGGCAAGGTCGATGGCGGCAGAACCGGCTCTGCGGATTCCTGCAGAATCACGGATGACCTCCTTGAGCATGCCCACATAGGAGTCCAGGTAATGGTATTCCTTGAACGGCAGGCCGGTGGCGATGAGGAACGAATCCCTGTCGGTGCGCGGAGATATGCTGATCCTTTTTCCGTTCAGGAACGCGCCTGCGCCTTTTTCTGCCGTGAACATCTCGCCGAGCACCGGCTGGTGGACGACGCCGCACATCAGGCCGCCGTCCGCGCCCTGCAGCGCGATGCTGACGGAGAAGACAGGGAAGGAGTGGATGAAGTTCAGCGTGCCGTCGAGCGGATCGACAATCCAGGTTCTGCCGGAGTCGCCTGAAGCCAGCGTGCCCTCTTCGCAGAGCATGCTGTCGCGGGGGAACGCCTCGGTGATCGCGGTGGTGATGGCAGCTTCGCACGCCCTGTCCACATCGGTGACGAAGTCCCTGAACTCCTTCTGCACGATGTCGCCGGAAGAGAGTTCGCCGAATCTTCTGAGGGTTATCTCTCCGGCAGCTTTTGCGGCGCGGACTGCAATGTCTTGTTCACGGCTCATGTGTACTCGGTCGGACGGTGTGGCTGCTTTAAATATACGCATCCTGAGCATAAAAGACGCAGGGCGGGAGGATGGCAGGGAATGAAGAGAAGCGGCGTTTTCCGGAAAGGGAATTTTCGGTTTCATCTGCCGGTTTATGAGGGAAACGTTCTTCCAATCCTGAACCCTCCCGTAATGAACCGTTCATCAGTGAAATTCGCGATTTCCCTGCTCCTCTGCTTCATCGCCGCCTATACCGGCAGCCTGTTCACCCCGGAGCCGGGTTCGGCATGGTACTACTCGGAACTGGTCAGGCCGTCGTGGAACCCTCCCGACTGGCTCTTTGCACCGGTCTGGAGCCTCCTGTTCCTCATGATGGCCGTATCGCTCTGGCTGGTTCTGAAAGAGGGGCCCGGGAACAAAAAGGTGAAGCCTGCCGTGGTGGCGTTTGCTGTGCAGCTTCTCTTGAACATGGGCTGGTCGGCCTCGTTCTTCGGCCTGCAGAGCCCGCTGCTGGGGCTGGTGGTGATCGTGCTGCTCTGGCTTGCCATCGTGGCCACCATCGTGCAGTTCAGGGCCATTTCGGCAGTCGCGGCATACCTTCTCATGCCGTACCTGCTCTGGGTGAGCTTTGCCTCGTTCCTGAACTTCACGATCTGGCAGCTGAATCCCTGACGGGAGAGGCAGGAGTCGGGAGTCAGAATACAGGAGCCGGGAGTCAGGGTTTTACTTATCAGGATGAATGGGCACGGACAACGGCAAATTTCACTCCCAGAGCATGCAGGACGGCATTGATGGTCTCATAACGCGGATGCGCCCCCTTGCTCAGGGCTTTATAAAGGCTTTCACGGCCTAACCCGGAAGATTTGGCTATTTGCGCGATGCCTCGTGCCTTGGCTACGTCGCCGAGAGCGGCAAGAAAAACATCAGCATTTTCGTCTTCGGCGGCAGCTGAAAGGTATTCGGTAATGACCTCGTCGTTATCGAGATATTCCGATATGTCAAATGTTGCGTAAGTCGTTTTCATGGGTTTTCTGCCTTGAGTTCACGAGCCAATTTTCTTGCATGAGCGATGTCTTTGCTTTGTGATGACTTGTCGCCGCCAGCCAGCAGGAAGTAAACGGTTTTTCCTGTGCGGGTGTAATAAACCCGGTATCCCGGTCCCGTATGAATGCGCATTTCTGATACACCCTCTCCTACAGGCTCGCAATCTCCGAAGTTGCCTTGCATTGCGCTTTGAAGTCGGCTCAAAATACGCGCCTTTGCCTTCTGGTCTGCAAGTCCGGACAGCCATGCATCGAAATCGGAGGATCTGATAAATGTGTTCATTGTATTGTATCTAATTGGATACAATATAGCAAGAATTTTTTCGGAGATACATCCAAAGCAACCGTACTGTTTACGACAATACATCGAAGTGCCTGTTTGCACGACCGCGCTACTTGAGGGGTTCCAGTCTGGCGACCGCCACCTTTCCCGCTTCGACGAGCTGGTTCCGGACGCTCTCCTTGCCGGTGTTGCCGGCCCCGATCCGGATGTAGTACCCGCCCGACATGATGGAGATGCCGCCGGTCGCGATGAACGCTTCGTCGCCCACGCCCTCGATGTCGGTTCTCATGCCTTCGAAAGTATCCTTCAGGCTCTTGTAGATAGAGGCTGTTGGAATGCCTCCCGGCTGCATGAACGCATCCTGGGTGAGCGAAACCTGCAGGAACTGCAAGGAGTTTTCGGCAACGGGTCTGTACATGCAGAGCTTCAGGCCAACCACCTGCTTCTCGCTTTTCTCCGCCGGTTTCACCGCTTCGCCGAGAATTTTTGCGGCATCCTCCCCGGTGATGAGGTCGCACGGCTCGATGAGTTTCGATGCCTGCTGCTGTACCGCTGCGTTTTCGCCTGCCGTTTCAGCTTTCTCGGGAGCGTTGCCGCTGCAGCCGGGGAACAGCAGGAGTGCGCAGACGGGCACGATGCGGACGAGGTGTTTTGTGCGCATGTGGTTGGTGTTGTTTAGGATACGTTTTTTCTGCGGAAACACTACATTTCAAGAAAAGAAACTTAGAATGATCTTTGTGTCGTTACAACATTCAGAACGACAATACATCCGACTCGAATCCTCGTGACCGATTGGCCGATTTCAGTTCAATGCAGTTGGGTGTTTTCGCCTTTCGGCCATGTTCGACTCGAAGAAACAAAGAAGACAGAAAAATGTCTAAAAAACTCGAAGAAATAATCAATGACGCAATGGCGCTTGACCTGGAAGAGCGGGCGCAGTTGGCGGGGTCGCTTCTGCTTAGTCTGGATGAGCCATCTGAATCTGAGGTAGAGCGCCTTTGGTTGCAGGAGGCCGAGCGTCGGCTCAAGGAGTACCGTGAGGGCAAAGTGAAAGGCATTCCGGCGGAAGAAGTATTCTGAGGCCAGGATACTGGCGAAGTCGGCTCAAAGAACTCAGGTAAAGGACGCACCGAACCAGAGGATGATCAAGGAACGGCTTTTCCTCAGGAACATCCCAACGCCAGCCCTATCCTAACCGTTATTGCTGGCCTGGCGGTGTGATATTTTGATGACTTTCCGTTGTTTCTCTGTATTTTTTCTGTAAGCGATTATTGACAAGGCAAGCAGGCATTGCCTATACCTGCTGGAAGTTGGATATGATGTAAACAATGGTTCATAAGCATATCTTGAATCTCAAGACGACTTGTTTCCGAAGTCCTGTTGATAGCACGTACGCAACGTTTTTATGCCGATCCATATAAGACGCAGAAATAAAACGTGACATAAGGTATAAGAGACTAATAATCACGTAATTAGCGGTACTCTTAGTTGCTTTTTGATTGCGTGTTATATGGGTTGGAATTCAAAAATCCGCGGTTTAGGCGGATCAATCTAATTATTGTTATGCGATAGAAGCGTTTATCAGAAATGGCAATTCCCGACTTTCAATCGATGATGTTGCCGCTGCTCCGGTTCGCGGCTGACGGTGCAGAACATTCGGTCGCCGAAACCCGATCCCCGCTCGGTGACCAGTTCGGACTTACTGACGACGAACGCGCCGAACTGCTCCCTAGCGGTCAACAATCTCGGTTCAACAATCGCGTGGCTTGGGCCAAGGTTTACTTGGAACGCGCCGGTCTGTTCGCAAAGACTCGTCGTGGCCACTTCAAGATCACGCCACGTGGGACCGACGTTCTCGCCGATCCACCCGAGCGGATTGATATCGCGTTCCTCAAGCGGTTTCCCGAGTTTGACGACTTCCGCACCAAACCGACGGAAACGCCTGGTGTCGAAACCGTTGACGACGAAACTCCAGAGGAAACATTGCAGGCTGCTTACCAGACCATTCGCGACACGCTTGCATCCGAGATTCTTGCAATGGTCAAGGCGTCATCACCCTCTTTCTTCGAGCGCCTTGTCTTGGACGTAATGTTGAAAATGGGTTACGGTGGCTCGCGCGAGAAGGCAGGTTCATTAACCAATGAGGGGGCTGATGCCGGAATCGACGGCATTATTAACGAAGACCAACTCGGCCTGGACGTCATCTACCTTCAGGCCAAGCGTTGGGAAAACACGGTCGGTCGCCCGGAAATCCACAGATTTGTCGGGGCCTTGCACGGTCGGCGGGCGAAGAAGGGCGTCTTTCTGACAACCAGCACGTTTTCGCATGATGCAATGGAGTACGTCGCAAGCATTGACCCGAAGGTGGTGTTGATTGACGGCCTGACTCTGGCGCAGTTGATGATCGACTTCAATGTGGGCGTCAGCCGCAGCCAAATCTTCGAAATCAAAAAGATCGACTCGGACTACTTCGCCGAGGACTGATCGCATAACAATCGATTGCAACCGAGCGGCGGATCGGGTCGGTCCTGATGGCAAGCCGTTTTGGCCGCCGCCGGTGAGCTTGATCGATGGCTCGGACGCTACGCGCCGAGCCATCGGCGCTGCGAATTTCCATCCGCTTTCTGTCCCGGCGCTGACGCGCCAGGCCATCAAGCGGCTGCAGCGGACAGCCGCCCCCGCGAGCAAGCTCGCGTGTTCGTCTGCCGCTGATCCGCAGCGCCGTTCGACGACGAGGAGAGTGATGAAATGACCAGCCAACACTCCATTTACGAGTCATGGTCAAACGAGGATCTTATACAAGCCGCCACTGTGGATCGACAAGACTATCTCCCCGAAGCCATGATCATGATCGAGGCAGAGCTGAAGAGACGGAATGTCGGTTCAGAGTACCGTGGTCGTGTTGAGCAACAGATCTTATCGGACAGGACACTCCGAACTCAGAAGCTCACTGGTGTCCGCGGTTGGCTCCTTGTGTTTGCTTTGTTGGTGATCGGGAACTCCATCGCTGCAATCTTAGGCGGATTAGCTGGAGCAAGCCAATCCCTGGAGAATCCGATTGTGGGTATCGCGCTTCTACCACTGTGGGCGTTTGGGGCGTACGGCTGCTACGTCTTTGTTCTTCTTCTTCGGAAAGAGATTAATGCGCCGAAGCATGCCTCCCGCTGGCTCATCGCGGGATTTGTACTAACGCTTCTGTACGCTGGTGTAGTTTATCTGACAACACGAGAGTTCATTCTGACTCCTTTCTACGGGGTAGCCACCTTGATTTGGCTCCAATACCTCGATAGCTCGAAGCGAGTAGCAGCAACTTATGGTAAGCCTCCGGAAAACGTCGAACAATTGCATGCAGCGGACGGGCTAAACGCCCGCCGCTGATGCGGAGCGATGGCTCGGACGCTACGCGCCGAGCCATCGGCGCTGCGAATTTCCATCCGCTTTCTGTCCCGGCGCTGACGCGCCAGGCCATCAAGCGGCTGCAGCGGACAGCCGCCCCCGCGAGCAAGCTCGCGTGTTCGTCTGCCGCTGATCCGCAGCGCCGTTAGGCCGCGTAACGAACAACACGGATCATATGCCGTGAAGTGAACAATGAGAAACCGATGAACTTGAAAGCAATTGCAAAGCGTTTCATACCAGATGTTTTTATCAATTGGTATAGAACAACACTCCCTCACGACGAAGGTATAGGCCAATTCCGTTTCAATCTTGATGCGACCTCAGATGTTAAGAAAGATATACAAGAAAAATATGGGCACGATAGCGAGTTACTTGATCTTTTCGCCAATAACGAAGGGGTTATCGTTCATAAGTGGCACCATTACATCCCGTTATACGATCGCTACTTTTCATCCTTTCGAGGGCGCAAAATAAGATTTCTTGAGATTGGCGTAAGTGAAGGCGGCAGTCTTCAGATGTGGAGAAAGTACTTTGGCGATGATGCCATTATTTTCGGTATTGACATCAACCCTATGTGCGAGAAGCTTAACGGTTTGGCTGGGCAAGTAAGAATCGGCTCGCAGATTGACAACGATTTTCTGGAGTCTGTCGTTAAGGAGATAGGAGGCGTAGATATTATCTTGGACGACGGCAGTCACCATATGGAACATATTCCGGCTACATTAAAGTATTTATTTCCCCATTTGAGTTATGGCGGAATATATATGATCGAAGACTTGCACACTGCCTACTGGAAAAGCTTTGGCGGAGGGTATCGATCTGAAGGAAATTTCTTCGAATTTATCATGGATTTGATAGATGATATGCACCACTGGTACCACGCAAAGAAATTGAAGCAAGCCGCTATCAGTAATGAGTGCTCCGGCATACATATCCACGAATCTATAGTGGTTCTTGAGAAGAATAGAGTTTTTAGGCCCGCTCATTCTCGAGTTGGTCGCAAGGCCTAACAAGGTGCTGCACCGGACGGCAATTCCGCTGCGCTCCATTGCCGCCGGTGAGCTTTGTCGATGGCTCGGACGCTACGCGCCGAGCCATCGGCGCTGCGAATTTCCATCCGCTTTCTGTCCCGGCGCTGACGCGCCAGGCCATCAAGCGGCTGCAGCGGACAGCCGCCCCCGCGAGCAAGCTCGCGTGTTCGTCTGCCGCTGATCCGCAGCGCCGTTAGGCGTCAGAAATGAGAACACCATGATCAAGCACTACAGTTATCCGGCGGGCGTAATCCTGCTTGCCATAGGCTTGGCGTTCGGCGCCATCCAGAATCGCTATTACGGCTATGTCGATGCCTCGGGCGTTTTGCACGACAGCCTGTTTCTGCCTCTGGGCGTGATTGCCCAAGTGCTGGGCGGCGCTTTGCTGCTCATCGGTCTGCTGATGACGGTTGCCGATGCGTTTCGCGCCCGGGCCGCCAACCCAACGGCGGCGGCGACGAACTTCTACCGGCAACTGGCACAGGACTACTCGGATACCGCACACGGCAGCACACTGGTTCTTGGCGACTGCAGCCCTGCGGCCCAGGAGATCATTGGCCGATATACATCAGACTATCGGATCGTCGACGGTTCGGCCGGTGGACGGGCGCGCGTGGTAAGACTGAACACGCCCTATCAAGTGCTGCCCGACATCGTCCGCGCCCTGAGCCAGCAAAACATCGCCGTCTACCAGCTAATTACCGATGACGCTGGTGGACCGGCTCGTCCCAGTTCGATGAACTGGGGCCGCATTCACGCCTAACATGGCGCTCAAGCCGACCCGCTTCCGCTACGCTTCAGCGGTCGGCTTAGCTCTACGATGGCTCGGACGCTATGCGCCGAGCCATCGGCGCTGCGAATTGCCATCCGCTTTCTGTCCCGGCGCTGACGCGCCAGGCCATCAAGCGGCTGCAGCGGACAGCCGCCCCCGCGAGCAAGCTCGCGTGTTCGTCTGCCGCTGATCCGCAGCGCCGTTGGGCGGGCGAACACCTATCCTGCGTTTCTTGCGATACAAGGAGTGACGCCATGAATAACGTACAGACACGTCCAGCTTTGAGCCGTCGTGATGTTCTCAAACTCCTGGCGGCGGCTGGCGTAGCCGCCGCCGGGGGCTATGTTCTTTTCGAGTATGCCCCGTGGCTGGATTATGAGCAGCAAGCCGACGATACCCGGAGACCGTTTGAGAAGGGGCCGACTACGTCAACACAAATGCGAGAACTGGTCCGTTATGCGACACTTGCCGCGAACGGACACAACACTCAACCGTGGAAGTTCGCCATCAAAGAACATGACATTGAAATCCATCCGGACTATACCCGCCGTTTGCCGGTCGTCGATTCCAACGATCGTGAACTGTGGATGAGTTTGGGCTGCGCACTAGAGAACCTGATAGTAGCTGCCCGCGCTGCAGGATATGTGCCCGAAGTGACCTACCCGGATGCGGCGGATTTCATCCATGTCCGTTTGACAGCAGATACTCCGCAAAGTAGCCCGCTGTTTGACGCTATCTCCCTGCGTCAGAATACCCGGTCCGAATACGACAGCCGGCTCGTCCAGGCCGCCGATCTCGACCAAGTGCAGGTTCTGCCACTGGAGCCAGGCGTAGTCTTGCATTTTGTCACCAATCCCATCGATATGGGGACCGTAGTGGAGTATGTCACTCAAGGCAATCTGCGGCAGTACGCTGAAAAGGCGTTTGTTGATGAGTTGATTCACTGGCTGCGTTTCAACAAGAAGGAAGCCCTCGCTTCGCGTGATGGTCTGTACACGCGCAGTTCGGGAAATCCGGAAGTGCCACGTTGGCTTGGAGGGATGTTTGTGGCTGGCACCACGCCCCAACAGCAGGCGGATGCAGATGCCAGGAAATTGCGCAGTTCCCCCGGCGCGGTTGTGGTTGCTTCGGAATCAGATGATAAGACCGCTTGGGTACGTGCGGGTCAGGTTTACGAGCGCATGGCGCTTAAGATGACCTCATTGAACATCAAATCGGGTCTACTGAACCAGCCTATAGAAGTGGCCGAACTTCGCTCGCAATTCCAGAGTGCGATGGGGCTGAGTGCGTCTCTGCCGCAATTGTTGGTGCGCTTCGGCTATGCTGACACGATGCCGCGTTCTCTGCGCCGTCCGATCGATCAAGTACTTGTGCCATCCTAGCCAAAACAGAGAAGGAATCACGTTGGGAGATCGCCAGCCAAGCGCGCGCTTCCAGCCGACCCGCTCCGCGTGCAGCTTAAGCGCAAGCCGATGGCTCGGACGCTACGCGCCGAGCCATCGGCGCTGCGGATGACCATCCGCTTTCTGTCCCGGCGCTGACGCGCCAGGCCATCAAGCGGCTGCAGCGGACAGCCCGCCCCCGCGAGCAAGCTCGCGTGTTCGTCTGCCGCTGATCCGCAGCGCAGTTGGGCGGACACTACAAGACAATGGAGACCCGAACATGAAATACATCATTGCAGCACTTTTGGTCGTTCATGGGCTCATTCACGTGCTCGGTTTCGTGAAGGCATTAGATCTGGCTCAACCGCCGCAATTGCAGGCAGCGATCTCCCGCCCGATGGGCATTCTTTGGCTTGGAGCGGCGTTGTTGCTCGTGGCTAGCGCAGGGATGGTCTTGCTGGCAGGTCAATGGTGGTGGGTGCCAGCCTTGCTCGGCGTCGTACTTTCACAAGCTTTGATCTTGACGACATGGAGCGACGCCAAGGCTGGAACAATCGCAAATGTCATCCTGTTGGTCCCCATTGTTGTTGCAGCGCTTGAGACGGCTCCCTGGAGTTTCCGCGCCATGTATGACCGAGAAACTGCGATTGGCCTGCAAGGACAACCGCCACAAGTCAAACTCCTCACAGAAACGGACACTGCCCCTCTTCCGCGTGTCGTTCAACGTTACCTGGTGTTCACGGGAGCCATGGGCAAACCCCAAGTATGGAACTATCGCCTTCGCTTCGGCGGAGCGCTTCGCAACGGCCCTGATGACAGATGGATGCCAATGACAGCCTACCAGCAGAGCTTCACCAACCCGCCTGCCCGCCTTTTCCTCGTCGAGTCGTCCATGTTCGGTGTACCCTTCAACGCATTTCACCGCTACGTTGGGGCGGAAGCAACCTTCAAGGTGAAACTCGCCTCGCTGCTTACGGTGGTGGACGCTTACGGAGCCGAGATGAATAGAAGCGAGACCGTCACTCTGCTCAACGATATGTTCATCCTTGCCCCGGCGACATTGATTGACCCGAATATCACTTGGGAGGAAATTGACCCTCAGACCGTTCGTGCAACCTTCACGAACGCGGGGAACACCATCTCAGCAGTAGTGACATTTGACAGTTCCGGTGCGCTCGTCAACTTTGTTTCCGATGACCGTTCCCGAACCATTGATGGTAAAACCTACGAACAACTCCGCTGGTCAACCCCAGTGAGTGATTGGCGTGAGTTCGATGGGCGCAGCCTGCCTGCAAAGGGTAGGACGATTTGGACCCTTTCCGGGGGCGAGTTCGCCTACGGACAGTTTGAGATTCTTGAAGTTCAGTACAATGTGAGGGGCAAATGATTCGAAGTCACTCGAATTCAGAAACTGCTCGCCTAACAATGGGTTGCAGCCGACGTTGCTCCGCTGCGCTCCGCAACGCGGCTGAACCCAACCGATGGCTCGGACGCTACGCGCCGAGCCATCGGCGCTGCGAATTTCCATCCGCTTTCTGTCCCGGCGCTGACGCGCCAGGCCATCAAGCGGCTGCAGCGGACAGTCGCCCCCGCGAGCTTGCTCGCGTGTCCGTCTGCCGCTGATCCGCAGCGCCGTTGGGCCCAAAAAGGAACAGAGGAAAAATGAAGCGCGTACTTCTCGCAGCACTCCTCGTTTTCATCCCGAGCGTCTCTTGGTCCGAAGAGCCTGTTCGTAACGAGTGGACCCAAAGCGGAATGAACGAGTCGGCTGAAGTCGATCTGAAGAAGGCAGAATCCAAAATGGCGGACCTCCTGAGAAGACTTCATCTCAAAGCCAAGGGCTACCCCGAAGCGATCAAGAAGCTTGAGGCGGCACAGAAGGCATGGGCGAACTACCGGGACCTACAGATACAAGCTCTCTGGCCAAACACAGAGCACATGCATTACGGAAGTGTTCATCCGATGTGCGTCATGAATATGAAGGCAACACTCACAGAAGCAAGAAACAAAGAACTGGAAAGCATGCTCTCAACTCCGGAGGGAGATGCGTGTCTGCCGTTCTGGCCACAATAAACGGCCCAACCAGGCGTTGTAGCCGACGATCCGGTCTGTCACGGTCTGTGCAGAGCACAGCA
>Ga0233421_10000073_pt1 | contig 51817 bp, 49 predicted proteins | sample Watercolumn_Mata_3_FD_182725 | JGI IMG/M metagenome (GOLD analysis project Ga0233421, IMG submission 182725) | Freshwater microbial communities from Lake Matano, South Sulawesi, Indonesia - Watercolumn_Matano_2014_107_MG | ecosystem: Environmental > Aquatic > Freshwater > Lake | place... | reverse complement strand
TTTGCATAACATCCTCCTTTTCGATGAGTTACACGAAGGGGCCTCCATGTATTCTAACTCAGGATGTTATCTATTGTGCTATGCAGGTACTAACTCAATGCACAATCATTATATAACGTTGATCCGTATCCTCAAATACTCTAACACACATCGAAAGAATAACTTGCAGAGGCGTAACGTGAGGGATTGTTTCTTGTTTGTCCCCCTTAAACCCCGGCAAGCTGCGTGAACGAACCGTTTGGCTTCGGGATTCAGAATGAGGTTTTGCCGGAAACGTAGCGGCGGATGAGGCTCGACACCAGAGTCTGGCAGGGGATGCCCTCCTCAAGAAATTTTGCCTTCAAGCCTGTTCAGGTCGCTTTCCGATAAGCGTTCAGGGCTCTGCCCATTGTGTGCAGTCGCGCCAGCTCATGACGGTTACCCCGCCTCTTTCGTATGAATCGTCACCTCCGTAGATCAGCCAGGGCTGCAGCGCCTCTTCAGCGGCAAATCGTGCGGCTCTGAGGCCTGAGCGGATATAGTCGCCAGTAATGGTCTGGCCAGATTTTATTTCTACCGGCTGAAGCTTTCTGCCCCTTTCAAAAACAATATCGGCTTCGAGCCCGTTATTATCGCGCCAGAAGTAGAGGTCGGCAGGAAGTCCACGGTTATACCGGGCTTTGAGGCATTCGCTGACGATGCATGATTCAAAAATTGCCCCTCTCAGGGGATGAATGGCAAGAAGTTCGGATGAGCGGATACCAAGAAGCCAGCAGGCAAGACCCTGATCGATAAAATAGAGTTTTGGCGTTTTTACGAGCCTCTTTCCGAAGTTTCTGTAGTATGGCGGAAGCAGATGAACAAGGTAACTCGATTCCAGAACCGAAAGCCATGAACGGGCGGTTGTATGGGAAATTCCTGTTTCGCCCGCAAGAGCATGCAGGTTCACCATCAGTCCGTTCCTTCCTGCACAGAGGCGCACAAAGCGCTGAAAGACCGACAGATCCTGAATTTTTATGACCTGCCGGACATCCCTCTCGATATAGGTTGCCGTATAACTGGAAAACCAGTCGCCATGCAGCATGTTTCGGGCATGAAGGGCGGGATAGCATCCCTGCAGGAGCAGTTGGTCGAGAGATATCGAATGATCGCTCACTCCCGGTATTTCCGAAAGCGACAACGGGAGCAGTGTGGTCATGCCCACGCGGCCGGCAAGCGACTGGCTTACTCCGGAGAGCAGCCCGAATTGCTGTGAACCGGTTACGATGAATTTACCGGGAACCGGCGCTTCGTCAACCATGCCCTGAAGGTACGAAAACAGATCAGGCCAGCGTTGCGCCTCATCGAAGATGGCTCCATCACGAAACCGCTGCAGGAATCCTTTCGGGTCTTCCACCGCGAATGCCCGTTCTGCCGGATCTTCAAGCGTGACATAAGGCTTGTCGGCAAAAACGGCTTTTGCAAGCGTTGTTTTTCCCGATTGCCTTGGCCCGGTTATCGCAATAACAGGAAATGCGTTGGCCAACCGCTGAAGGGTTGCCGTCATGTTTCGGTAGATCATGAGATATTATACAAATTTAATCTTGAATTTTCAAATTGTATAAAAAATTGGCTGACGAGCGATTCCTGGGAAATTCTTGGGGATGTTGATCCGTTGCCAAAAAATCTCGAATTAAGCCTGCGAAGCAATGTGGCGTCGTTGCGACGGGCCGGAAAGAAAGGACGGGGGAGAGGGAAGGGGAGGTGCGGGGTTTGTGCGGAAAAATCCGTACGTTGTCCGGTAGCGGCGTCTGCATCTCAATCCGGTTGTCATGGGTACAGTGCTGGTGACGGGGGCGTCGGGCTTCATCGGCTCCCATCTGGTTAACCGCTGCCTCGGCGAAGGGCAGGCTGTGAAGGCCCTTGTCAGGAAGGGCAATCCCCGCATCGCGGAGCTGAGGAAGCAGGGCGCTGATGTGGTGGAAGGGGATGTGCGCGACGCCGACGCGGTCGACCGGGCGGTGCGGGGCTGCGATATCGTGTTCCATGCCGCGGCGATCACCTCCGACTGGGGGCCGCTGCAGGATTTCCGCGACATCAACATCGGCGGCACGCGCAAGGTGTGCGATGCCGCGCTCAGGCACGGGGTGAGCCGGCTCGTGCATATCAGTTCCTTCGAGTCCTTCGACCACTCCCGGCTCGACCGGATCGACGAACGCACGCCGTACACCGTAAGGAACGCCTCCTACGCCGACACCAAGATCGGCGGGAACGAGGCTGTGCGGGAATTCTCCGGAAAAGGGCTCGATGCCTGCATGGTCTACCCGGTCTGGGTCTACGGGCCGGGGGACAGGACGCTCTTCCCCCTGCTTGCCGACAGCATCCGCCGACGCCTGATGTTCTACTGGGCCCGCGGTGCCCGCATGAGCATGATCTACATCGACAACCTCGTCGATCTCCTGCTGCTTGCCGCCCGCCATCCGGCTGCCCGGGGGGAGGGATTCATGGCCTGCGACAGGGAGCCGATGACCTTCGAGGGGCTGTGCGAACGGATTGCCTCGCGCATCACGTCGCCGGCACCGGCGCTCTACCTGCCCTACAGGATGGTCTGCATGCTTGCCTCCCTCATGGAGGGGGCCTACCGGTTCATCGACAGCCCGAAACGGCCGCTCCTCACCCGGCAGGCCGTCGACGTGCTGGCGTCCCGCGCGGAGGTCGATACCTCCAAAGCGCACTCGCTTCTCGGATGGTCGCAGGGCGTGCCGCAGGAGGAGGGCATCCGCCGCACGCTCGACTGGCTGGTGAGCGTCGATCCTTCGGAGTGGAAGCTGAAATAAAAAAATCGTTCCGGTCCATCTTGAACGGAGGGAAAAAATCCTTACACTTTTCCTTGTTCTTTCGCCATTCCGGCGCCGGGAACGTCATTCCCGGATAAATGGGAAGTATGTGCAATCCGTACGCTGTACCCGCAACTGTGCGACGGTTTGCCGGGCCGCATTGCGGACGCTCTGTCCGCCTGCCGGAACGGATGCCGCCCGATGGCTTCGGGATAAGTGCCGAGCGGCCCAGCCGGCACGTTCATGCGAGAACGACGGACAAGGTTTTCAAACATTTTTTTCGGCAGTATATTACCCTGTACCCTCTGTGCACCGGCACGGCGGCGTCCTGCTGTCGAAATCGCCAAGCCCTTTTTTTCTTGATTGTTGCGGTGTTTTCTATTTCCAATATCGACTCCGGAGACTTCCCATGAAAATTCCCCGTCTGTTCACCACCCCCGGTGAAAACGTCTACGACCGTTTCGAGTACACCCAGAGGACCTCGGTGCTGAGGAATCCCGATGGATCGAAGGTTTTCGAAATGAACGATATCGAGGTTCCGAAACAGTGGTCGCAGGTTGCGGCGGACATCCTCGCGCAGAAGTATTTCCGCAAGACCGGGGTGCCGCAGCGCGACGAGCAGGGGAACATCGTGACAGGCAAGGACGGCAGGCCGGTGACCGGAAGCGAGCACTCCATCAGGCAGGTGGTGCACCGCATGGCCGGGTGCTGGAAGGAGTGGGGGGAGAAATACCGGTATTTCGACACGCCGGAGGACGCGCAGGCCTTCTACGACGAGGTGGCCTACATGCTGCTCGGCCAGATGGCAGCGCCCAACTCGCCGCAGTGGTTCAACACCGGCCTCAAGTACGCCTACGGCATCGACGGCCCTGCCCAGGGGCACTACTACGTCGACCAGGAGACAGGCGAGACACGGGAGTCGGAGGACGCCTACTCGAGACCGCAGGCGCACGCCTGTTTCATCCAGTCCGTCAACGACGACCTGGTGAACGAAGGGGGGATCTTCGACCTTGCCATCCGCGAGGCGAGGGTGTTCAAGTTCGGCAGCGGATCGGGCACCAACTACTCCAACCTGCGCGGTTCGGGAGAAAAGCTGAGCGGAGGCGGCAGCTCCTCCGGCCTGATGAGCTTCCTGAAGATCTTCGACTCGGCGGCCGGAGCGATCAAGTCGGGAGGAACCACCCGCCGAGCAGCGAAGATGGTCATCGTCGATATCGACCATCCCGATATCGAAAAGTTCATCGAGTGGAAGGCGAGGGAGGAGGACAAGGTCGCCTCGATGGTGACCGGCTCGAAAATCTGCTCGCGGTTCCTCAAGGCCATCGTCGAGGAGGCGATCCTGAACGGAACCGACCGGCAGCACAACCAGGGCCTGAACCGGCTCATCATCAACGCCCTGCACCGCGGCGTGCCCATGAACTACATCGTGCGGGTGCTCGCTCTTGTCGAACAGGGATACACCGCGCTCGACTTCGACGAATACGATACCCATTACGAATCCGAGGCCTACCAGACGGTCGGCGGCCAGAACTCGAACAACAGCGTCCGGGTGACCAACGAGTTCATGAAGGCCGTACAGAACGACGAGGTCTGGATGCTCAGGGAACGGACAACAGGAAAGAACGCCCATGCGGTCAAGGCCCGCGACCTGTGGGAGAAGATCGTCATGAGTGCGTGGAAGTGCGCCGATCCCGGCCTGCAGTTCGATACCACCATCAACGAGTGGCACACCTGTCCCAGGAGCGGGCGTATCAACGCGAGCAACCCCTGTTCGGAATACATGTTTCTCGACGATACGGCCTGCAACCTCGCGAGCCTCAACCTCGCCCACTTCCTCGACGAGGAGACCGGCAGGATCAGGGTCGGGGAGCTGCAGCATGCGTCGGGCATCTGGACCGTGGTTCTCGAGATTTCCGTGCTGATGGCGCATTTCCCCTCGAGGGAGATCGCCCGGCTGAGCTACGAGTTCAGGACTCTCGGACTCGGCTTCGCCAACCTCGGCAGGGTGCTCATGGTGCTCGGCATCCCCTACGATTCGCCGAAAGCGCTCGCCATCTCCGGGGCAATCGCGGCCGTCATGACGGGGCAGGCCTACATCACCTCCGCAGAGATGGCCCGCGACCTGGGGGCATTTGCCCGGTACAGCGAGAATTCGGAGGATATGCTCAGGGTGATTCGCAACCACAGCAGGGCCGCCCGCAACGCGTCCGAGGAGGAGTACGAAGGGCTGACGGTCATGCCGAGGGGCATCGACTCCGAGTACTGTCCCAAGGAGCTGTTCGAAGCTGCGGGAAAGATCTGGGAGGATGCGCAGAGAAAGGGCAAGAAACACGGATTCCGCAACGCGCAGGTCAGCGTCATCGCACCGACCGGCACGATCGGCCTCGTCATGGATTGCGACACCACGGGCATCGAGCCGGAATTCGCCATCGTCAAGTTCAAGAAGCTGGCCGGAGGCGGGTACTTCAAGATCGTGAACCAGTCGGTGCACAAGGCGCTCGAACGGCTCGGCTACAGCGCGTCGCAGATCGACGACATCGAGAAGTACTGCAAGGGCCACGGCACCCTCGCGGGCTGCCCCGGCATCAACCGCCAGTGGCTGAAGAGCAGGGGGTTTACGGACGAGAAGATCAATGCGGTCGAGCAGCAGCTTGAAACGGTGTTCGACATCAGGTTCGCTTTCAACAAATGGATACTCGGCGAGGAGTTCTGCGAGTCCCTCGGCTTCACAGCGGAGCAGCTCGACGATCCGGGCTTCGACATGCTGCAGTCGCTCGGCGCGACGGCCCAGGACGCTGAAGCCGCGAACGACCACATCTGCGGCACCATGACCATCGAGGGCGCTCCCCACCTGAAGGCCGAACATCTGCCGGTATTCGACTGTGCCAGTACCTGCGGCAAGAAGGGCAGGCGGTTCATCAACCACATGGCCCATGTCCACATGATGTCCGCGGTCCAGCCGTTCATATCCGGAGCGATCTCCAAGACGGTCAACATGCCGTCGACGGCAACAACCCTCGAGATCGGCGAGGTCTACCAGTCCGCATGGCAGCACCTCGTCAAGGCGATCACCATCTACCGCGACGGTTCAAAGCTCTCCCAGCCGCTCAACATCTCCACCTACACCGGCCTCGACGAGGTGATCCTGCTCGGCACCGAAGAGGACATCGACGAAACCATCGGCCCGAAGGAGGTTCAGGAGCGGATCGTCGAACGGGTCTACCACCGCTCCGAACGGAGGATGCTGCCGAAACGCAGGAAGGGGTATATCCGCGAGGCATACGTCGGCGGCCACAAGGTCTTCCTCAGGACGGGGGAGTACGAGGACGGCGGTCTTGGCGAGATCTTCATCGACATGTACAAGGAGGGGGCCTCGTTCAAGGGTCTGCTGAACTGTTTCGCGGTGCTTGCATCCAAGGCGCTGCAGTACGGCATGCCGCTCGAGGAGCTGGTGGACAGCTTCACCTTCACCCGCTTCGAGCCTGCCGGCATGGTGCAGGGGCACAACGCCATCAGGAACGCGACCTCGATCCTCGACTACGTCTTCCGGTCGATCGGCTACGACTACCTCGGCCGCAAGGATTTCGTCCATGTCAAGGCGGTCGACGAAGTGCCGGAAGGCGGAGAAGCGGGTGTCCAGAAGGGCAACGGCGTCACGGTTCCCGTGCCGGACAAGCCGCGCATGAAACGTGAACTGCATGCCGAGCTGGCCGATCCGTCGATGTCGGTCCAGGCAGAAAGCGAGTATCCGGCCTCCATGAGAAACCAGGTGATCCAGGCGAAGGTGCAGGGCTATTCGGGTGAGCAGTGCGAGAACTGCGGCTCGATGAGGGTCCGGCAGAACGGGACCTGCAAGGTGTGCGAGGACTGCGGGATGACCACCGGCTGCTCGTGAACCTGTATGAAGAGTGCTTGAGGTGCCCCTGAAAAAGAGGCTGTTCCGGATGTATCAGGAACAGCCTTTTCATTTTCCGGGAACGGCCAGAAACGCCATGACAGTGGAACGTCACCCGGATGTGATCATCTGATGGCGTGATTTCCTTGTGACAAGTCTTGCTTGTTTATACATTGGCAGGATAGGGGGCCAAGGCGTTGCCGGAGCGTATTCTTCAACTGTACTTGCATGTGTGGATGCGGAGCACAGGGATCCAGGTATTTCTGATAGTGCTTCTGGCTGTCATGGTTTTTCCGTGTGGTTCTGTCAGCCGTTCCGACATGTTCAAAGGAACCTGCCTGCATATCGATGAGGATAAGCTTCAGGACGGCGACCTGATTTTTCGGCGCGGAGTAAGTCTGGCAAGCCATTTCGTTCTTTCGGTCGACTCCACCTCGGTATTTTCCCATGTAGGGATTGTCCGGGTGAGGGATGGGCATGCTCATGTGATCCATATTCTGCCCGAAGAGGACCGCAGTGAGAAAGATGAGGTCCGGATGGACCCTGTCGGGATATTTCTCTCACCGGACAATGCTTCCGGCTATGCTGTTTACCGGATGTCCGGCAACCGGAGGGAGATCCCGGAGAGGGCCGCCGATATGGCCTTGACTTTGCTGAAAAGCCGGGTTCAATACGATTACGATCTTGATTGTACAACCCGGAAGAAGATGTACTGTACAGAACTCGTATGGTCCGTATACAGGATGTCAGGCATCGACCTGATCGACGGCCGGCTTGAAAAAGCAGGTTTTCCGTTTTACAACGGGGAATACATTATGATTTCAAGTCTGCTGAAAAGCAGGTGGCTCGATAAAATTCAATAAGAACAAAACAGGAGCGGGTATGAAACGTTCATCAATTCATGCCATGATGATTTTCTTTGTGCTGACAGCCCTTGTCTCATGCAGTTTGTTCAAGCCAAGTCCCTCTCAGGTCGTAAAAAGCTTCTACCGTAACATTGAATCAGGAAAAATCGAGGAGGCAGCCAAACTGCTGTCATCACAGTCAGTCCAGACGTTCGGATCGAAATTCAGAGCGGTGATGCCGAACGAGACAAACAAGATCAAGTCGAAAGGAGGAATCAGGTCCATAGAGACGGAAGAGAGCGTTACCGGTGAGGTGGCCAAGGTAACCTGCAAGGTGACGTACGGTGACAATTCGACTGAAGACGATGTCCTGGATCTGATCAAGGAAAATGGAGACTGGAAGATTCAGATGAACACCGGAAAATAATGCGCCGGACAATCCGTGACGGCTGTTTTTTCCGGCGCGAGGAGAAGCAGACGTCGATGTCGAGAAGAAAGGTGTTATTTCCGGAGTTGCTCTCCGCCGGACTTTTCTCCGGGTGGTGAAGATGTTCTGACGACCGGGCGGTAGCCGGTGGAAGAGGGCTCGATGGTTGTTTCGACCAGATTCTGGCCGCTGATCAGCAGCGTTCTCGAAGGCAGGTGGCGTACCAGCTCGTAGTCGTGGGTTCCGATGATCACCACGATCCCCTTGCCGTTGATCTTTTTCAGATAGTCGAGAATTTCAATCGACGTGTCGGGGTCGAGGTTTCCTGTCGGCTCGTCCGCAAGGATGGCGATCGGTTCACGTACCAGGGCACGTGCGATGGCGACCCGCTGCTGTTCCCCTCCCGACAGGTTCTGCGGCATCTGTTTCGCGTACTGATCCAGCCCTACCTCCTTCAGTGCGGTCATGACCTTCTCCCTGATGAGCCGTTCCTTCGTGTCGGTCACTTTCAGAACGAACGCAAGGTTCTCGTAGACAGTCCTGTCTTCAAGGAGCCTGAAGTCCTGGAAGACGATGCCGAGCTTGCGGCGCAGATGGGCGATATGCCGTTTCCTGATTTTCCGGGAACTGTACCCGCCGATGATCACCTCGCCCCTGACGGGCAGAATGTCCATGTAGAGCGATTTGAGCAGAGTTGTCTTGCCGCTGCCGCTTCGGCCGACGATATAGACCAGTTCACCGGGCTGGATGGTCAGGTTGAGCCCCCTGAAGATGGGTTTTTTCCTGAGTTCAATATCGGCATTGATGAATGAGATCATGATGTCTCTCGTCTTGTCTTTCTGTTGGCGGCGATTTTCAGGGCAAGCAGGGTCGCCTCGCAGAAACTCCTTTCGGAGGCGGTGCCTTTTCCTGCCTGGTCGAAGGCCGTTCCATGGTCGGGCGAGGTCCTGACAACGGGAATGCCGAGGGTGACGTTGATGCCCGTATCGAAGGCAAGCACCTTGAACGGCAGGAGCCCCTGGTCGTGGTACATGGCGACCACGACGTCGTAGGCATGGTACCGTTTCGCGCCGAAAAAGCCGTCTGCAGGAAAAGGCCCTTCGATCCTCATGGCCTTAGCAAGCCTTTCAATGCAGGGGCCGATGACCAGTGCCTCCTCATCACCCATGACGCCGCCGTCCGATGCATGGGGATTCAGTCCGAGCACGGCTATCGAAGGACTGCCGATCAGGAAGTCCCGTCTGAGGGCGTCGGAAAGGAAGCGGAAATACCCGTCGAGGTCGATCGTTCCGACCAGCTCCGGAACCGCCTTCAGCGGTACGTGGATTGTGACGAGGGCGACCTTCAGGGATGAGGCCGGATCGACGAACAGCATGACCGGCAAGGGGCAGCCGAAGTACCCGGCAAGGAAATCGGTGTGTCCGGTAGTGCGGTACCCGGCAAGCGCCACGGCTTCCTTGTGCAGGGGCGCGGTCACCATGGCATCGCAGACCCCGTCCCTGCAGAGCCCTGCGGCTGCTTCGAGTGCCTGCATGGCTATCGCTCCGGCCTGTTCCGATACGGTGCCGGGCAGAACAGTGTCGGGTTCACCGACGCTCAGCACCGTGAGGGTTCCGTCATCTTCCGGAAATCGGTCATGAAGCTCCCTGCTGTCCGTGACCATGGCGAGACCGACCGGAAGGCAGAGCCTGTCACGGTAGTACTCCAGTGCCCTGAAGGAACCGGCAGCCAGAAAGCGGTGCCCCGTATCTTTCAGCCTGAGGAAGCTCCTGAGCAGGATTTCGGGGCCGATGCCGTGCATGTCGCCGGCTGTCCAGACGATGCGCATGATCAGAGGCGCTTGTAGGCGGTCGCGATTTTCTCGTCTTTCTGCACGCCCCGGAGCGCCAGCCAGAAAAGCAGCGGTTCCGGCAGGAGCAGGAAGAGTCCGGTGGCGGGCTGATGCATCACGACGGCTCCTGTGCCCTGCAGGTGCTGGTTCAGGACATGAGCGGCCCCGAGTGCCGAGAGCAGGTCTCCGGCGAAGAAGAGCATGCAGAGGAGGATCAGCTGGCGCTGCAGCTTCCGGTTCCTGAAGAGGAAGATCGCGGCGAGCGATGCGATGCCCGTTACGGGAGACAGGATGCCCGAGGTCACACTGCCCGTGCTGAAGAGCATGCCGGCTCCCTCCAGGGTCGAGAAATCGCCGATCAGGATCGCCTGGCCTGCAGTGAAGCTCCAGAAGGGCAGTGCCATGCTGCCGAAAGCAAGCAGAGCGGCAAGGAGAAGATAGAGGCTTTGGATTCTTGTTGCCATGGTATTCTGGTTTTCGGAAGGGTGATGGAACGTGTATCAAATATACGCAATCACGGTGAAAGAGCGTCTGCTACACAGGGCGTTTTCTGCCCCTGCAGAGCTCCTCGACGGCCCCGGCGATGATTCCTGTGGCACCCAGGCGCTCCTGCACGAACGCAGCTGCAAGAGCGCCTCTCACTTCAAGCAGGGCCGGGTTTCCGACAAACCGGTCGAGCGCCGTGTCAAGCTCCTTTCCGTCGGATACGACTTCGGCGGCACCGGCCCGGAGCAGACCGTCTGCCTCAGGGGAGTTGCCGTGCCGGGGGCCGAAAAGGACGGGGATGCCGTAGACGGCCGGTTCGAGCGTGTTGTGCACGTTGACGCCGAACCCTCCGCCCACATAGGCGATCGAGGCGATCGAATAGAGTTCGGCAAGATAACCGGTCTCGTCGACAAGGAGGGTCTGCGTCTGCGGGTCGAACGACGGAGGAAGGGAAGAGATGCGTGCATACCCGATCTCCCTCCTTTCCAGATCGCTGCAGATCCGTGCGATGTTGTCCGGATCGACCTTGTGCGGGACAAGAACCAGGGAGAGCCTGTCCCGGTGCGCCAGCCATGCGGGAATCACGACCGCTTCGTCCTGCTGCCAGGTGCTTCCGGCTACAAGAACCATCCTCTGCCGGAATAGCGGCTTCAGCCTCGAATTCTCCCGGCCGCTTGTCAGGGCGCGGGCGTGAACCTGGTCGAACCTCGGGTCTCCCGCCTTTGTGACCTTTCTGCAGCCGAACTCTCCGGAAAAGCTTGCCGCGTCTTGTTCCGAAACCGTGAAGATGGCGTCGAACAGGCGGAAGACGTCGCGGTAGAAACCTTTCAGGAGCGGCTTCCGGTAGGGAGAATCCGGCTGCAGCACGGCTGCGGCAAGCAGCAGCTTCGCGCCGCTCTTTCTGAGCGCGGCAAGGTGGTTCGGCCAGAAATCGTACCGCATCAGGAGGAAGACGTCGGGTTTCAGCAGCCTGACCAGCTCTCTTGCGTGTGCCGGCGTGTCGAGCGGCAGGCAGAAGACAAGGGAGGCGCCTGCAAAATCCTTCCGGGTGTTGTATCCCGAATCCGACAGGAACGACACGACGACGTCCGCCCCGGGATACCGCTCCCTGAGTCCGGCGATGACAGGTCTCGCCTGCTCGAACTCGCCCACCGAAGCGGCATGGACCCAGATTCTGCATGACGGGTCGGGAAGGGCGGAAAGTTTGCGTTGCAGCTCGTCGAAAAGGTTCCTGCGCAGATCGGCAAAGGCTTTAAGTTTCGGACTTGCGGGAGCGAGCAGCTGCAATGCAAGGGGCAGAAGGGGAGAGAGCATTCTGTATGCGGTCAGGGCAATTCCGGCCATACCAGATAAGGAACCTTGTGGAGAAAGCCGGGGGTGCCCGGCAGTGAAACGGCACAGGGTAAGGTAACAAAAAAATGGTTTCCGGTCCGGCATCCTGCACATGCACAAGTGTCATTCCGGGCAGCGGAAGTGTGCGGGAGGTTGCTTACCTTTACTGGAACAAGCTGCTTGAGGAGGGACTGTTGCCATACCGCCTGCTTGAACATACCGCCGACATCGGTTTCGAAGTGACGGCAGGGAGCTGCGGGAAGCTGTTCGCAGAAGCCATGAAGGCAATGACCGAATGGGCACGGCCGGTATGCAGCGAGGAGGCATCCGGGCGTTTCATCAGGGTAAGGTCGACCGACATCACGGCGCTGCTCGTCGATTTCCTGAACGAGGTGCTTGCCTGCTGGCAGATCTACCGTGAGGCCTATCAGGAGCTGACCGTGATCAGGATGTCGGAGACACTGTTCGAAGCGATGCTTCACGGCAGCAAGATCACGGGTGCGGCCGATGAAATCAAGGCCGTGACGTATCACGGAGCGAAGGTCGAACAGCTTCCGGACGGCACCTGGAGCGCAACGCTGCTTATGGATATCTGATGAAAGGGAAAAGGGTCTTCATCGGTTTGCCGGCAGGCAGGGAACTGCAGGAGAGTGCCTGCTTGTTCAGGAAGGCGCATCCCGGGCTCGACGTGCGGTGGACGAGGCCGGAAAACCTGCACCTGACACTCGTGCCGCCCTGGCAGTGCGACGATTGCGGCCCGGTGTGCCGCATGCTGCAGGAGACGGCGGCACGCCATGCTCCGGTACCCGTCCGGTTCACGATGGTGGCGTTCGGTCCGAAGCCGCGGCGTCCGGGACTGATCTGGGCCACCGGCAGTGCGCCTGAGGCGGTTGCCACACTGCAGCGCGAGCTGCAGGCAGCCGGACCGCAGGAAGGGGAGACGCGAAGAGGCTTTCTGCTGCATCTGACCATCGCCCGCTTCAATGCGCAGCAGTACCGGTCTTTTCCGCATGTTCCCTTGCCGGAAAGAGCCGACTGGCAGGGAACGCTCGAAGAGCTCTGCCTGTACGAGTCGTTCCTGAAGCCGGGCGGGGCCGAGTACCGGGTGATCTGTTCCGCGAAACTCGAAGGGGAGGCACCCGCAATGCCTGCATGACGTAACCGCTTTTCCCTGCAGTCCCGCTGCCGGGTCGTTTTGTCGTGAAAAAAATACATTCGTCTTTGATAAAAGAAAATCGTACTATGTTGACGCTTTACTGCGTGGTGAATATGCTCAGAAAGAACGCGGGAAACCGCATGCGCGACAGTTCATGGTTTTCCCGATGCCTGTGACGAAACCTCGTCGCTGATTGTTGATTCGCGGTTGCCTGATGTTTTCAGCTGCATACAATCCTTCTTCATACCTGTCTTTCCTGCATTGCTGCCACCCGGCCCCGAATGGGGCTTTTATTCATCAATGACACGGAACAGAGACCAATGAACGAACAGCATTTCCTGCCTCAGGATTTTCGCAGCCTCGAACTTGCAGAACCACTGCTGCAGGCTTTGGCCGAGGTGGGTTACGAAACACCGACGCCGATTCAGGCCAAAACCATCCCGCTTCTTCTCGAAGGCCGCGATGTTCTCGGCCAGGCTCAGACCGGAACCGGAAAAACGGCGGCGTTCGCCCTTCCCGTTCTGTCAAACATCCATCTGACACGCATGCAGCCCCAGGCCCTGGTGCTTACTCCCACACGCGAGCTTGCCATTCAGGTTGCCGAGGCTTTTCACCGCTACGCCGAGTATCTGAAGGGTTTTCATGTGCTTCCCATCTACGGGGGGCAGGATTACGGCGTGCAGCTTCGCATGCTGAAGCGCGGTGTTCATGTCGCGGTCGGCACGCCCGGCCGGGTCATGGATCACATGCGCCGCGGGTCGCTCAATCTTGAAAGTCTCGACTGCCTTGTGCTTGACGAGGCGGACGAGATGCTTCGTATGGGCTTCATCGAAGACGTCGAATGGATTCTCGAACAGACCCCCTCCGAAAGGCAGGTCGCTCTTTTTTCGGCAACCATGCCGCCTCCCATCAGGAGGATCGCACAGAAATACCTGAAAGATCCCGCGGAAATCACCATCCAGACGAAAACCACCACGGTTGAGACCATCCGTCAGCGCTACTGGGTGGTCGGCGGTCATCACAAGCTCGATGCGCTGACCCGTATTCTCGAGGTGGAGCCCTTCGACGGCATCATCATTTTCGTGCGCACGAAGACGGAGACCCTCGAACTTGCCGAAAAACTGCAGGCAAGAGGATATGCGGCTTCCGCACTCAACGGCGACATGGCCCAGAGCCAGCGCGAACGGACAATCGAACAACTGAAGGAAGGTGCGCTGAACATTGTGGTCGCTACCGACGTTGCGGCACGGGGGCTCGACGTCGAACGGATCAGCCATGTGATCAACTACGATATTCCCTCGGATACGGAATCCTACGTTCACCGGATCGGCAGAACCGGCAGGGCAGGCAGGAGCGGTGAGGCAATCCTCTTTGTTTCTCCGAGGGAGAGGAACATGCTGTATGCGATCGAGAAGGCAACCCGCAAGCGGATAGAACTCATGGAACTGCCTTCGACGGAAATCATCAACGACAAGCGTATTGCACGCTTCAAGCAGCGCATCACCGACACGATTGCCGCCGAGGATCTCGAATTCTACGGACGGCTCATCGAACAGTACTGTCATGAGCATGATGTGCCGGCGCTCGATGCCGCCGCAGCGCTTGCAAGACTGGTTCAGGGCGACAGCCCCCTTCTGCTTTCCCCTAAGCCGGAAAAGGCAGAGAGGCGCCAGGAAAGGGGGCACGGAGAACCTGCAAGGCAGGGCGGCAGGAAAGAGAAGCGGAAGGACATGTATGCCGACCAGTCCATGGAATGCTACCGGCTCGAAGTCGGCAAGGTCCATGATGTGAAGCCGGGAAACATCGCAGGGGCAATCATCAACGAGATCGGGCTCGATCCCGAATCTGTGGGCAGAATCATCATCCACGACCAGTACAGCACGGTTGAACTGCCTGCAGGCATGCCGAACGAGGTGTTCCATGAGCTGAGGAAGGTCAGGGTGTGCGGCCGCCAGCTGAGGCTTTCGAAGTTCGATGAACATTCCGCCGCTTCTTCCGAAAGGAAAAAAAGCTTCAGGAAAGTCGAGCGGCCGAAAAAACCCGCACCATTCTTTACCGGTTCGAAAAAGAAAAGGAGAAGCTGACGGTACTTCCTCTCCGCGTCTTGCACTGCGAATGAGCCGAAAGCCCTTTTGCGGCGCTCTGAACGCCGGAGTTGCTTTCCTTTCCCGGGTTGTGCTTATTACAGGGAAAGAGGATCTTTCCCAACATGGAAACAGGGGGGAGTCATGGAGCTTGAATTCTATGGTGCTACAGGCAGGGTGACCGGTTCCTGCCATATTCTCAGAGCCGGAGGCTTTACGGTTCTGCTCGACTGCGGGCTGGTTCAGGGCAGACCGGAAGAGGAGGCGCTGAACCGCGAGCAGTTTCCTTTCGATCCTGCGGGGATCGACGCCGTTGTCCTGAGCCACGGCCATATCGACCACTCAGGACGGCTTCCTTTCCTGTTGAAGCAGGGTTTCAGGGGGCCGGTCTACACCCAGAGCGCCACGCTCGATCTTTGCCGTGTCCTTCTTCCCGATTCGGCTTCCCTTGCGGAGCGGGATGCCGCATACCGGAACCGTCACGGAAAAAGGCGCGGAAGAGGATTCATCGAGCCGCTCTATACGGTCGAGGATGCTTTCAGGGCGATCGATCACATGCGTGGGCTCAGGTACGGTGAAAAACGGGAGATCCTGCCGGGAATTTCCGTCAGACTGCAGGATGCGGGGCATATTCTCGGTTCCGCCCTTGTCGAACTGTTCGTAACCGAGGGCGGCGTGTCGAGAAAGATCGTCTACAGCGGTGATATCGGCCAGTACGATACGCCGATCCTCAACGATCCCGCCACGATCACCGGGGCCGACATGGTGATCATGGAAAGCACCTACGGCGACCGTCTTCACCGGGAACTCGATCTCACGCTCGCCGAGATCGGGGATCTTATCCGTTCCGCCTGCCGCGATTGCGGCAATATCCTTATTCCCGCGTTTTCAATCGGCAGGAGCCAGGAACTGCTCTACCTGTTCGGAAAATACTACGAAGAGTGGGAACTTGACCGGTGGCAGGTCTACCTCGACAGTCCCATGGCCATCGAGGCCAGCCGGATCTACTGGCAGTATCCCGAGCTCTATGACGAGGATGCCGAGCAGTTCCGGAAGTCCGTCAGTCACATGCCCGCGCTGAGGAACCTGCACCTGACAAGCAGCGTGGAGCAGTCCCAGTCCATCAACCGGATGCGGCAGGGCGCCATCATCATCGCCGGCAGCGGCATGTGCAACGGTGGAAGAATCGTGCATCATCTCAAGCACAACATCCGGCGTCCCGAGTGCCATGTGGTGATTACCGGATTCCAGGCCGAAGGAACACTGGGGCGCAAACTGGTCGAGGGGAGCAGGGAGGTCTTCATTCACGGCGAACCTTATGCAGTATCCGCAAGAATCCACACCATCGGAGGCCTGTCGGCCCATGCAGACCAGAAGGACCTGCTCCGATGGGTCACGGGATTTTCCGACAATCCCGTTGTCCAGGTCGTCCACGGCGAGGAGAGCGTGAAGCAGGTGTTCAGCGCCCTTCTCAGGGAACGGCTTTCCCTGCGCTCGTCCGTTCCGGCACCCGGAGAGCGGGTTGATCTTGCAACCCTTGACAGTCAACCTCTGCTTGAGCGCCGCAACCTGTAACGGAGAGCATGACCATAACCACTATCAGGGAGCTTATTCCCGTCCTGCAGACCGCCATCGGACCGGTGATCCTGATTTCCGGGCTCGGGCTGCTTCTGCTGACCATGACCAACAGGCTCGGGCGCATTATCGACCGTTCCCGCTCTCTGCTCGATGATTACGGGGAGCGATCGGCGATTTCACGTTCAAAGGTGGATCGTGAGATACAGGTGCTGTGGAAGCGGGCAAGGCGTATACGGTCAGCCATTCTTCTTGCCTCACTGAGCTGTCTTGGGGCTTCGCTCCTAATCATCATGCTCTTTCTCATCTCACTTTCCGGTTATAATGTTCCCTTGCTGATTTCCGCCATTTTTATTCTCACCATGACCTGCCTGATTTTTTCACTCGTTTATTTCCTGGGCGATGTTAACCTGACGCTTTCCGCGCTGAAGATCGAACTCGAAGGGCACAGGAAAAACCGGTCCTGAACCGGAAAGGGTGCTGGAAGAGGGTTATTTTTTCTTTTCATAGGTGCCGACAAGCCCCGTTTCAGCGAGGATGTGCCCTTTCATGGCGGATTCAAGCACTGACTTCGAAGGTTGCTGAAGTCCCGTCAGCACGCAGTCGAGCGCATAGAGCCTGTGGAAGTAGCGGTGTCTGCCGATCGGAGGGCACGGACCGCCGTATCCCGTCCGGTTCCAGCTGTTCAACCCCTGAAGGGTTCCTGCCGGCAGCGGCAGGATTGCCGCCCCTTCGGCAAGTCCTTTCGAGGTCGGAGGAAGATTGAAGAACACCCAGTGGACCCAGGTCGTCTTCGGCGCCTTCGGGTCGGGTGCGTCGGGATCGTCGACGATCAGCGCAAGGCTGCGGGTTCCCTGCGGAAGATGAGGCCAGGCAAGGGGAGGCGAGATGTTCTTTCCCTCGCACGTATACGCCGAGGGAATGGGCTGCATCGGCCCGAAGGCCGGTGAGAGAAGCGTGAAGGACACGGGGTCACCTCCCTGTGCGCCGGTTGCGGGCAGCACAGCCGTCAGTGCCGGCAAAACCGTGAGGATCAGCAGCTTTGCTGCGCATGTCAGCGTTTGTGTTTTCGTCGTCCGGCCGGTTCTTTCGATTGTGAATGCGGCAGGACTCGAACCTGCGACCCTCTGCTTAAAAGGCAGATGCTCTACCGGCTGAGCTACGCATTCCCGGCGCCGGAAAGGGTGCACTGTCGAGATGGAACGCTTACCGTGCGCAATTGGTTCTCTGATGAAAACATCGGGCATACGCCTGTCTTCGGCAGGGATAACGTGTTTCCGGTCCGTCTGCCGCGTTGGGGAGGGGCATCGCAATGAACAGATCTTCCATCAGGAAAATCTCGGACTGGCTCTGGGAGATTCCGAAAACCTACCGGAGCGACATGCGCGTACCGGCGAGGTTTTATGCCTCCGAGAGCATGCTTGGCCAGATCCTTGGCGACCGTTCGCTCGAACAGCTGGTCAATGTGGCAACGCTTCCCGGCATCGAGCGGTGTGCCCTTGCCATGCCTGACATCCATGAAGGCTACGGTTTTCCGATCGGCGGCGTTGCCGCCTTCGACCTGCAGTACGGCATCATCTCTCCCGGAGGGATCGGCTACGACATCAACTGCGGTGTCCGTCTTCTGAGGACCGGAGAGTCCCATGAGCGGGCAAAGGCGAGAATCCCCGATCTTGCAGGCCTTATCTACCGTGAGGTGCCCTCGGGAGTCGGACACGGAAACCGCATCACCTTCACCCCTGCGCAGCTCGATTCCGTTCTCCGGGAAGGCGCTGCCGGGATGGTTGCGTTCGGCTACGGTTCTGCAGATGATCTGCAGCGCACCGAATCCGGAGGCTGCTTCGAGGGCGCCGATCCCTCCGCTGTTTCCGGCCGCGCGAAGCAACGGGGCATGGACCAGCTCGGAACCATGGGCGCAGGGAACCATTTCGTTGAGATCGATGTCGTCAGGGAAATTTTCGACAGGGAGGCGGCAGAACGGATGGCCCTGTTTTCAGGACAGGTCGTCATCCAGATCCATACCGGTTCCAGGGGGCTCGGCCATCAGATAGCCACAGACTACATCCGGATCATGAACCGGTGCATGCCGAAATACGGCATTGTTGTTCCCGACAGGGAGCTGGCCTGCGTGCCCTTTCAGTCAAGAGAAGGGCAGGAATACTTCCGCGCCATGGCTGCTGCCGCCAATTTCGCCTGGGCAAACCGTCAGCTGATCACCTGGGAAGTCCGCCAGGCATGGACGAAGCTGTTTGCGTCTCCTCTACCCGAACTGGTCTACGATGTCGCCCACAACGTCGCCAAAAAAGAGCGACATGCTGCCGGTGGCGGCACGAAAGAGCTGCTTGTCCACCGGAAAGGCGCCACGCGGGCTTTTCCGGGTCAGCCGGTCATCATTCCCGGCAGCATGGGGACAGGTTCGTTTGTGCTCGTGGGAGACGAGCCCTCCATGCGCGAAAGCTTCGGTTCGTCCTGCCACGGTGCGGGCAGGGCGATGTCACGTACCAGGGCGAAGCATTCCATTCAGGGCAGCAGGCTGAAGAAGGAGCTCGAAGAGCGGGGCATCACCGTGCAGGCCGGTTCGATGTCGGGCCTGGCCGAGGAGGCTCCGGAGGCTTACAAGGACATAGCCGACGTCGTGGGAACGGTAGCAGCTGCAGGCATTGCACGGAAGGTGGCGCTGCTCCGGCCGGTAGGCATCATGAAAGGATAGCCTCAACCTCTCGGATGGAAGGTCCTGTGCACCTCCTTGATGAACGACCGGTCGATATGGGTGTAGATCTGGGTGGCGATGATGGAGCTGTGGCCGAGCATTTCCTGAACTGCTCTCAGGTCGGCACCTCCCTCGAGCAGATGCGTTGCGAACGTGTGACGGAAAGTGTGGGGACTGAGGGGTTTGTCGATGCCCGCAAGCGCGGCGTACTCTCTAACCATGGAAAAAACCGCCATTCGTGAGAGCTTTTTTCCCCTTGCATTCAGGAAGAGATGGTCCTGTGCTTCCCGTTTTGCAAGCAGGGGACGAAGTTCGGCCTGGTAGCGTCTCACCGAGTCGGCCGCGGACCGGCCGACCGGAACCAGTCTTTCTTTCGATCCCTTGCCGAACACCCTGACAAAACCGGCATCGAGAAAAAGGTGCTGCTGGTGCACGGTGACCAGTTCGCTGACCCTTACACCGGTTGCATAGAGGAATTCAAGCATCGCCTTGTCGCGCAGCAGATACCTGCCCGGCGGGTGCCTCCGCTCCGGAGCGTCGAGCAGTCTCGATACTTCGTCGATGGAGAGAACCGCTGGCAGGTGCCTGGCCTGTTTCGGCTGGTGCAGGTTTTCTGCAGGATTGTTCTCAAGCAGCCGTTCCGTGACAAGGAATTTGTGGAAGGACCTGATGGCTGAAATGTTTCTTGCTACGGAACTCGATTCCAGCCCGATATCGTGGAGCTCCAGGACGAACGGCCTGATGTCGCCCGGCGCAAGCTGTGCTGCCGGTTTCCCGAGATGCTGCAGATAGAGGAGGTACCGTTCCAGGTCGTTCCGGTAGGAATCCCGTGTGTTTCCCGAAAAGTTCCTTTCCAGGATCAGGTACTTCAGGAATGCTTCCAGAAAGTCGTGCCATGGTTGCTGCAGGCTTCGTTCCATGATCAGACTCCCTCTTTTCGCAGTCGTTGTGCGAAGCCGCCGTCAAAGCCCTCGTACTCGCCCTGCAGGGTGAGGATCGATCCCTCGATGCCTGTCTGCCGCATGTACTGTTCCGGAACGCTTTCAGGACAGGGATCCGGTCGGAATTCAGGGTGACGCCGGAGGAACGCGTCGATCTGCAGGGCATTTTCCTCAGGTTCGACCGAACAGGTGGCGTAGACCAGTATTCCGCCCTGTTTGAGCAGCGCTGCGGCCCTGTCGAGCAGTTCCGTCTGCAGGAGGGTGAGTTCGCGGAGTCTTTCCTTTCCCGTCCTCCAGCGCAGGTCGGCCCTGCGGCCAAGAACGCCGCTCCCCGTGCACGGAGCATCGAGCAGGATGCAGTCCGGAGGATATCCGGGATCGAAGGAACGGGCATCCCCTTCACGGACGTCGATGATCGTGATGCCAAGCGCACGGGCGTTTGCCGCAACCAGCCTGTTTTTTTTCGCCGCCCTGTCAAGTGCGATAACCCTGCCGCAGTTGTTCATGAGTTCGGCCATGAACGTCGCCTTTCCCCCGGGAGCAGCACACATGTCATACAGGGTGGAGCCGGGTTCCGGGTCCATGAGCAGGCACGCCAGTCCCTGCGTGGGATTCTGGACGCTGACGACTCCCTCTTTCAGAAGCGGTTCCAGCCGGGCAAAATCATGTGCGAAAAAAAAGGAAGGAAGCCCGCTTTCCCTCCATGGGGTTTCCGGGAACGGAGGTCTGGAGAAGAGTGTGAGCGGATCCGTTTTAAGCATGTTGATCCTGAAGCCCGCGAGGGGAGGCCGGTTGTCGTACCGGAGCATCGATTCGGTGCGTTCCGGCCCGTACTGTTCCAGCCAGCGCTCCACCAGCCAGAGGGGGTGCGAATGACGGATGGAGAGCTGTTCGGCCGGGGGATATCGCATGATCCATTCCTCCAGATGGACGTTCTCCGGAGCAATGTTTCTCAGCAGGCCGTTGACAAGCCGGGACAGATGCTCCCCCTTGTATTTCCGGGCGAGCTTGACGCATTCGTTCACTGCCGCAGACCGGGGTATCCTGTCGAGATGCAGCAGCTGATAGACCCCGAGACGCAGGATATTTCTCAGGACGGGGGCCGCCTTGTCGAAATCGTGATGGTAGAAACGTTTCAGGATGAAGTCGGTCTGCAGGCGGTATTTCACGCTTCCGTTGACCAGTTCGGTCGCGAGCGCACGGTCCGGGCGTCCGGCGACCTGGCTCAGCAACCGGTGCAGCGCTTCTTCGGATTTGCACCCCTTCGTGTCGATCTCCTGCAGCACAAGCAGGGCTGTTTCCCTCGGGTTCATGATCGGCTGTGTCGATTGCGTACGGTGACATTGATAATGCGGCTCCCGGACTTGTAAAATACCATCCGCTGTTGTAGATTCATGAAAACTTCAAGGTTCTTTTCAAGTTTTCAAGCTGTCATCCAGAAAGGCGGAGGGAATGGCCCTGAGAAGCCTTGGCAACCTTCATTGCACAATGAGCGGTGCCAAATCCATCCCGGAATGGATATCCGGGAAAGATGATGTATGCATACCCTGTTGATTTCATACCTCACTTACTGCTTCCATTCGCTTTCTTTTTTCCTCCTCTTCATTTCGGGACGACAGGCGCAACCAAGAATCGTCCACGATGTGTTTTCACGATCAGTACCGTTTCGAGACCCTCCAGGTTCATGCCGGACAGAAACCCGATCCGGTCACCCGTTCACGGGCGGTACCTCTCTATCAGACGACATCCTACGTGTTCGACAGTGCCGAGCACGGTGCGAACCTCTTCGCCCTCAGGGAGTTCGGCAATATCTATACCCGACTGATGAACCCGACCACCGATGTGCTTGAGCAGCGGGTCGCCGCCCTCGAGGGAGGCAAGGCCGGCCTTGCGGTGGCGAGCGGCCATTCAGCGCAGTTCATCACGATCGCCACACTGTGCCGCGCAGGGGACAACATTGTTTCGTCAAGCTACCTGTATGGCGGAACCTACAACCAGTTCAAGGTGTCTCTGCCGAGACTGGGCATAGGCGTCACCTTCGCCGACGGGAACGATGCCGGTTCATTCAGCACGGCGATCGACTCCCGCACCAGGGGGATTTACGTCGAGTCGATCGGCAATCCGGCGTTCCATGTACCCGATTTCGACGCGCTGGCCGCTCTTGCGAGGGAGAACGGCATCCCGCTCATCGTCGACAACACCTTCGGCTGCGCAGGCTATCTGTGCCGACCGATCGAGCACGGAGCGTCGATTGTCGTCGAGTCTGCAACCAAATGGATCGGGGGGCATGGAACCTCCATGGGAGGTCTGATCATTGATGCCGGAACCTTCGACTGGGCCAACGGAAAATTTCCCCTTTTCACCGAACCTTCCGAGGGATATCACGGCCTGAAATTCCATGAGGCTTTCGGAGATCTCGCCTTCATCATCAGGGCTCGTGTCGAGGGGCTGAGGGATTTCGGTCCCGCCATCAGTCCGTTCAATTCGTTCATGCTGCTTCAGGGACTCGAGACCCTCTCGCTGAGGGTTCAGCGGCATGCGGACAACGCCATGGAGCTTGCCCGATGGCTGCGGGCGCATGACAAGGTTGCCTGGGTCAACTATCCCGGGTTTGAAGATCATCCTGCCCACCGGCATGCAAAACGGTATCTCCGCCACGGCTACGGTTGCGTTCTGACGTTCGGCGTGAAGGGCGGATACGCCAGTGCCGTGGCTTTCATCGACAAGGTCAGGCTTGCCAGTCACCTGGCAAACGTGGGTGACGCAAAAACGCTTGTCATCCATCCGGCCTCGACGACCCACCAGCAGCTCGGGGAGGCGGAACAGGCATCTGCGGGAGTGACTCGGGACATGGTCAGGGTTTCGGTGGGCATCGAGCATATCGACGATATCCGGGAAGATTTCCGGCAGGCATTTCAGAACATACACCCGTGAGGCTGATGGAGTATATCGATATCATTTCCGGGGAGACCCTTTTCTTCGATTCCCCCGAGCCCCTTGAACTCGATCTCGGCGACCGGCTTCCCGGCGTCCGCATCGCTTACCGGACATGGGGAAAGCTGAATGAGCAGAAAAACAATGCCGTTCTCATCTGTCACGCCCTGACAGGCAATGCGGATGCGGATGCCTGGTGGGAAGGGATGTTCTCCGAAGGCGGCGCCTTTGACGAGACGACGGATTTCATCATCTGCAGCAATGTGCTCGGCAGCTGTTACGGTACGACAGGGCCGCTTTCCCGGAATCCTCTGACCGGCAGGCGGTACGGTCCTGATTTTCCCCTGATCACGATCCGGGACATGGTTCACGTCCAGCGCCGTCTGCTTGACCGGCTTGGCATTGCCAGTCTCAGACTCGTGGTCGGGGCTTCGCTTGGAGGCATGCAGGTGCTTGAATGGGGATTCTGTTATCCGGATATGGTCCGGGGCCTGATGCCCATGGGTGTATCGGGCCGTCATTCCGCATGGTGCATTGCGCAGAGCGAGGCGCAGCGGCACGCAATCTATGCCGACAGCGAGTGGAACAACGGCTGGTACGATCCGGCAAGACAGCCTGCGAAAGGTCTTGCGGCCGCAAGGATGATGGCCATGTGTTCCTACCGGTGTTTCGAGAATTTCCAGCTTCGGTTCGACAGGGAGCTGCAGGATGGAACGACATTCAAGGCGGAGAGTTATCTTCGCTACCAGGGCAGGAAGCTTGTCGGCCGGTTCGATGCCAACACCTATGTCACCCTGACAAGGGCGATGGACATGCATGATGTCGCAAGGGGGAGGGGCGACTACGAAGAGGTGCTTCGTTCCCTGCAGGTCCCGGTCGAGATTCTGTCGATCAATTCAGACATTCTCTACCCGAAAGAGGAACAGGAGGAGCTTGCCCGCCTCATTCCGCGGTCGAGGATATTGTTCCTTGATGAACCTTTCGGGCATGATGCGTTCCTCATCGATGTCGAGACCGTCAGCAGGATGGTCAGGGAGTTCAGGGACGAGATCGCGCGCCGGAACCAGTCTGCCGCCTAATCGATCAGGGCAAAGCCGGTATAGCGCTGCAACACTTCCGGCACCCGGATTCCGCCGGTCGGTGTCTGGTAATGTTCCATGAGGGAGACCATCAGTCTCGACGTTGCAAGCCCTGATCCGTTCAGTGTATGGACGAATTCCGGTTTCGATCGGCTGTCCGCCTTGAAACGGATGTTCGATCTTCTTGCCTGGTAATCCTCGAAATTCGAACAGCTCGATGCTTCGAGATATTTCTGTTCGGCAGGCGACCATACTTCGATGTCGTAGCATTTCGCGGCGTTCGCGCTTATATCTCCGCTGCAGAGCGTCATGACCCTGTAGGGTATTTTCAGTGCACGAAGAATCGCTTCCGCGTGCTGCAGAATGGTTTCAAGCGCTTCATAGGAGGAGTCGGGACGGGTGAACCAGACCATCTCGACCTTGTTGAACTGGTGAACCCTGAGAAATCCCCTCGTGTCCTTTCCGTAGCTGCCGGCTTCACGGCGAAAACATGCGGAATAGGCAGCGTAGGTAAGCGGCAGCCTTTCTGCATCGAGCATCTCACCCCGGTGCAGATTGGTGACCGGAACCTCTGCCGTCGGAATGGCGTAGAGGCCGTCTTCAGCGATATGGTAGACCTGATCAGCGAATTTCGGCCACTGGCCGGTTCCCCGCAGGGATTCCTCATTTACCAGGAAAGGAGGGAATATCTCGGTATAGCCGTGGTCGGAGGTATGGCAGTCGAGCATGAAATTGATCAGCGCTCGTTCAAGACGGGCACCCTTGCCGGTATAGACGGGAAACCCCGCTCCGCTGATCTTCGCTCCCCGTTCGAAATCGAGTATGCCGAGGCTTTTTCCCAGTTCCAGATGGTTTTTCAGCGGAAAATCCAGAGAATGTCCGAACGTTACCGGTCCTTTGTACAGCGTGTTTTCTTCTGCGGAACTGCCCCGCGGCACGGAATCATGCAGCTTGTTGGGAAGGGAAAGCAGCATATTCTCGATTTCGGTTTCAAGAAGGTTGAGGTCGGCGTCAAGCCGGGCGATATCGTCGGCAACGGACTTCATCCTCAGGATGAGAGGCTCTGCTGAGCCCCGGCCGGTTTTCTTCATGTCGGCGATCTCTCTTGAAACCCTGTTCCGGAGTGATTTCAGGTCGTCTGCCTGTTGTACCAGCTCCTTGCGCTGTCTGTCATGATCGAGAAGGATGTGCACTTTTTCCGTTTCTGCCGTCATCTGCCGGTCGTTCATCATGGAGATCACGGCATCGGTCTGCTGACGGATAAGGTTGATATCAAGCATGGTGGATCACGACAAAGGGTTACGCTGAGAGGAACGACCTGACGAGCTGCTGGACCTTATTGCCGTCAGCCTTGCCTTTCAGGGCTTTCATGGCTTCTCCCATGACTTTTCCCATATCTTTCATCGACGTGGCAGCTGTTTTTGCAATGATCTCCCGAATCACGGAGCCGATCTCCTCATCGGAAACCGGGGCAGGGAGGTATTCCTCGATTACGTGCAGTTCCGCGGTTTCCTGCTCGGCAAGATCGGGACGATTTCCCATGGTGAACTGCTCGATGGAGTCCCTTCTCCTCTTTGCAAGAGTGAGCAGTACCTCGAGTTCCTGTTCCTCGCTGAGTACGGCCTTTCCACCGACCCGGATCGACACCTCCTTTTCAAGCAGGGCAGCCCTGATCGATCGTATCGCGTTCAGGCGGGGTTTGTCTCCGCTTTTCAATGCATGCTTGAGATCCCGGTCTATGCTCTCTTTCAGACTCATGACGGTAATTCCTTTCAGTGTTGACGATGCCGTTCCGGCTGTTTCCACTCCGGACCCGGTGGCCGAAAACGGCCGGCAAAGGTATTTTTCCTTCCACCTTGACGGAACCCGGTTCAGCGGAACAACCGGAAGATACAAGAAAAAAGAATGCCTTCCGAGATGAATCGGGCCTGTCCGGCAGGCTCAGTCGTTGATGTCACCGCATGTGGGTCTGAGTATGATCTCCTCGACCGTCGTTCTCGCCGGCTGCAGGTAAGCCTGAACCACCGGTTCGGCGATATCTTCAGGCATCATCATGACGTCGCGCATCGAGTCGGATACCTCGCCCCACATCGGAGTCAGGACAGCACCCGGCATGACCTCGGTTATCCGCACGTTGCTATTCCTTCCGTAGAGACGCATGGTTTCGACAAGGCCTTTCTGGCCGAATTTCGACATGCAGTAGACCGAGGAGTGCATGAAAGCCTTTTCGGCAGCGACGGAGGTTACGAAGAAGAGGTGTCCGGACCGTTTCTTTTCCATGACGGCAAAGACTTTCTGGGTAAGGAAGAAGGTGCCTTTCAGATTGGTTGCCATGGTGTAATCGAAATCCTCCTCGGTCATGTCGCCAAGCGGTTTGAACCGGCCGACTCCGGCGTTGTTGACCAGGCAGTCGACGGTTCCGTAATGGTCGATGACATAAGCAAGAAGCCGGTCGATATCGGAGAGGACGGCAATGTCAGCGACAACGGTGTCCGTACGAACCCCTTCCGACCTGCAGGAGGCGGCAAGCGAATCGAGATCGGAGGCGGTTCTCGAACAGAGCACAAGCACGGGATCGAACGATGCGTTCAGCCGGGCGGCCTTCGCAAAGGCAACGGCAAGAGCCCGGCCAATTCCTTTTCCGGCTCCGGTAATCAGGATGACTGATGGCATATGTCTGGAAGGTATGGCGTGATGATCGCGAGAAAAGGATGTGGTTACGTCGAAAAATAACCGGATGGTTGTTCTGCTCTGAGGAATAATATATATTGATTTTGTTGAAGAGGCAACGTTATGCCATTACCTTAAAATGATAAATCCCTCACATTTATCATGTCAAAAAGCAAAGTCAAATGGTTTGACGGCAAGAAGGGGTATGGCTTCATCCTGAATCCGGAGGGTGGAGAAGATATTTTCGTTCATTTTTCGGCAATCATGTCTGAGCAGAGCTTCAAGGTTCTGAATCAGGATGCGGAGGTCGAGTTCGAGCTCGACAAGACCCAGAAAGGGTTGCAGGCGAAAAATGTTCGTGAAATTCCGGCCCTTGGCGAAGCTCCATTCCAGACTCCAGTCAGTGTTGAATCTGCAGAGAATTAGGCCGTCCAGCAAAAGACAGGCACGTCATCCGGCATCTTGCCGGCTGTGCCTGGTTGTCTTTTGAGAACTCTTTCCGTCGTCTCAGCGGGGCGTTATCTGCCGAATGTTCCCTCCGGTTTGTGGGGATTCAGTCAAGCAGAGCGTGTTCCCTGAAGCTGAACCAGTTTCCGGTTCCGATGATGAGATGATCAAGCAGATCGATCTGCATGATGGCGCTCGCCTTTTTGAGGATTGCAGTGACCTGCCGGTCGGCGTTGCTCGGTTCAACGTCACCCGACGGATGGTTATGGACGAGAATGATGGCGTGGGCGCTTTCCCTTATGGCCGCCTTGAAGATTTCCCGCGGATGAATGAGCGAAGCGTTCAGCGTTCCTACGGAGACAACGTCGTGCTTGATGATCTGGTTCTTCGTGTTCAGGTGAAGGATGAAGAGGTGTTCTTTCGTGTCGTCGGGAATCCTGCCGCTCATGTACTCGAAGACGTCCCGTGACGACCGGACCGTCCTGTTCAGGTTGCGGCGGAACTGAAGCCTCTTGTGCAGCTCGAAAACGGCAATGACCTGCATAGCCTTCGCCTCGCCGATGCCACGGACAGACTGCAGCTCTTTCAGGGAGAGGTCGGCAAGCCGTTCCAGTCCGAATTTCGAGATCAGGGTGTTGCAGGTATCGAGAATGTTCTGCCGGCTCGTTCCTGAACGAAGGATGATGGCAAGCAGTTCTGCCGGACTCAGCGATGCCGGGCCGGAATGCAGAAACCGTTCTCTCGGTCTGTTCTGGGGGTCGAGGTCATGAATACGCATGGTCCTGGGGGTCAGGGGTTTGCAGTATCGGCTGTTGCGCCTTGTCACGTTCATGCCGCCAGCGGTCCCATCAGGCGGCAGAGGATGCCTGGTCGTTGTCCGGAGGAGAAACGCCCGGCGGAGTCACTCGCTGAAGACTGTCCCGGCAGGATTGCCGGCGCGCGCCTTCGCGGTGAAAAGGTGGTAATTGATGCTGTCGTTCAGGGCTTCAAGGCTCGCTTCTATGATGTTGGTTGAGACGCCGACCGTTCCCCAGGTCGAATGGCCGTCGCTGCTTTCGATCAGTACCCGCACCTTGGCGCTGGTTCCCCGTTTTTCCTCGAGAACCCTGACTTTGTAGTCGATCAGCCGTATGGAACGTATTTCGGGGTAGAAACCCGCCAGTGCCTTGCGAAGCGCCCTGTCAAGCGCGTTGACGGGACCGTCGCCGTCGGAGACGGTCTGTTCTATCTCACCGTTGACCTCAACCTTCAGGACTGCCTGGTCGACCGACTGGATGTTTTTGGTGTATTCGATGTGCACCTTGGATTCAAGCACTTCAAAGAAAGGCCGAAACTGGCCGAGCTCCCGGCGCAGAATCAGCTCGAAAGAGGCTTCGGCACCATCGAACTGGTAACCACGGTGTTCAAGCGTCTTGACATGATTGACGATTTTCTTGATGAGCTCGCCTTTTTCAGGCAGGTCGATGCCGAGCTCCTTTGCCTTGTAGCGGATATTGCTCTGCCCGGCGAGTTCCGATACCAGCACCCGCTGCCTGTTTCCTACCAGCTTCGGATCGATGTGCTCATACAGCGAACTTTCCTTCATGACGGCACTGACATGGATACCGCCCTTGTGCGCGAAGGCCGACCTGCCGACAAACGGTGCTTTCGCGTCGGGAGGGAGGTTCAGAATCTCGTAGACGAATTTCGAAAGCGACGTCAGCTGCCTGAGGTCTGACACATGACTGAAACACCTGTCGAGCTTCAGGATGACGTTGGGAATGATGCTGATCATGTTGGCATTGCCGCACCGTTCACCGATGCCGTTGACGGTTCCCTGGATCTGGGTTGCGCCTGCCGTGACCGCTTCGAGTGAGTTGGCAACGGCAAGATCGCCGTCGTTATGGGCGTGAATGCCCAGCGGTACGCCTGTCGAAGCAGCCATCCTTTCCATGATTGCCCTGATTTCATGGGGCAGCGAGCCGCCGTTCGTATCACAGAGCACGACTCTGTCGGCACCGGCCTCGACGGCCGAGCGCACCATTTTTTCTGCGAATCCGGGATTGTCCTTGTAGCCGTCGAAAAAATGTTCGGCGTCGAAAAAGACCTGCCGGCCTTGCTCCTTGAGAAAACGCACGGAACGGTGGATCAGTTCGGCATTTTCCTCGTCCGATATGCCGAGCCCCTTGGAAGAGTGAGCTTTCCAGGTTTTTCCGAAGATGGTGATGACCGGCGTTTCCGATTTGAGAAGCCCGGTCAGGTTGGGGTCGTTGACGATGTTGTCGACAGAGCGGGCAGTCGAACCGAACGAGCAGAGCCGCGCATGCTTCAGCGCAAGCGATTCCGCTTTCCTGAAAAACTCCTCGTCTTTCGGATTGCTGCTCGGCCAGCCCCCTTCGATGTAATCGACTCCGAATTCGTCAAGCCGCTCGGCTATGAGGATCTTGTCCTGAACGGAGAGGTTTATGTGTTCTCCCTGGGTTCCGTCACGCAGGGTCGTGTCGTACAGTTCAATTGCCATGCTGCATTGTCATAACCGGACTTATGCCATAAGATTGTTTTTCCTCGCGTACTCGAAAATTCCTCCAGCCTGGACGATGTTGACCACATCACCGAGGGGTTTCAGGGGGTGTGTGGTGTTCTGTGTCAGGTTCGTCACCGTGCTGGCATCCATGTCGATCAGCAGTTCGTCACCCGTAAGAATCATTTTCGAGAGCTGCTGGGACGATTCATAGGGAATAACAAAACCTCCGTCTACACAGTTGCGGTAGAAGATTCTCGCATAGGACTCGGCGATGATGGCGCGCGCACCGGCGACCTTGAGCGCAAAAGGTGCGTGTTCCCTCGACGAACCGCAGCCGAAGTTCGGGCCTGCAATGATGATCGTGTATGCCGACGTGAAATTGCCTTCCTCGACAAACGGGATGCCCCCTTCCGGAAGCCCTGCCTGTTCGATCGGCACTCCCGAAAGAGCGTACTTTCCGTACAGCCTGACCTCTTCAGGATCCGACAGACTGTAGACGAGGTGCTCTGCCGGAATGATCTGGTCGGTGTCGATATTTCTGCCGAGAACGTAGGCTTTTCCCTGAATAATGTTTTCCATGTTGTGTTTTTCCTTGCAAGTTCATCAGGTGAAATAAGGATTCGGGAATGCGATCAGAGAAGGTCCCTCGGATCGGTGAGTTTTCCTTTTACCGCAGAAGCTGCAGCGGTCAGCGGAGATGCCAGATAGACCCCGGCTTTCTTGCTTCCCATGCGTCCCGGAAAATTCCTGTTGGTTGTCGAGACCACGACGTCGTAGTCGACCGATCGGCCGACCGTGTCTGCAGGTCCTCCAAGGCATGCGGCGCATGACGGGAGGGCAATGCTGCAGCCGGCATCCTCGAAGATCGTTTTCAGGGTAACGCCTTCGTACATTTCGCACTCGAGATCCGCCGCGACCTTGACGGTTGCAGGAACGATGGTCGTCGGAACGGATACCGTCCTTCCTTTCAGAATCCTCGCTGCAAGCAGGAAGTCGGTCAGTTTGCCTCCCGTGCAGGAACCGATATAGGACTTGGTGATGGCCGTGCCGGCGACGCTCCTGACCGTTGCCCTGTTGTCGGGACTGTGAGGCATCGCGACCACGGGCTCCAGTTCCCGGACATGGTAGCGGTACATGCTGTGGTATTCGGCATCCGGATCGCTCGTGAATATCTCATAGGGCTTGTCCGTCCTCGACCTGACATAGGCTTCAGTGACGCTGTCGACGGAGATGATGCCGTTCATGCCGCCGGCTTCGATAGCCATGTTGCAGAGGGTCATTCTTTCGTCCATCGGCAGCGAGTAGACTGCCTCACCGTCGAATTCCATGGCGCGGTAGGTCGCTCCGTCGGTTCCGATGTCACCGAGGATCTCCAGGATCAGATCTTTTGCCGTCAGGTATTCCGGCATCGGATCCTCGAAGATGAATTTCATCGATTCCGGCACCTTTTCCCAGAGCCTGCCCGTGCCGAGGATGAATGCCGCATCGGTATTGCCGATTCCTGTGCCGAACATGCCGAATGCGCCTGCCGTGCAGGTATGGGAATCGGTTCCGAAAAGCACGGTTCCCGGAAGCGTGTACCCCTCCTCTGCAAGAGCGATATGGCAGACGCCCCTGTAGCGATCGGTGCCTGCGTCGTAATAGTTCGGAAGTTCCTGCTCTTCTGCAAACTTTCTCAGCAGATCGATGTTGCGGTGAGCATGCTCGTTGCTCGTGAAAATGTAATGATCAGGGAGCACGACGACCTTTTCAGGAGCCCAGACCTTCGCGTCCGGCCCGAATTCTTCCGTGAAGATGTCGAAGGTCGGCGGTCCGCACACATCATGGGTGAGCAGGATATCGACATTGAGCCAGATATTTTCGCCGGTATCGACAAATTTTCGATTGGCGGCTCTGGCAAAAATTTTCTGGGTAATCGTTTGTGCCATGGCTTATCAGATTCCGTTGTCAAGGTTCTGTTGATTGTTGCTGTGCAAATGCAGCTGCCTCATGCTGAGAGCCTGCAGGTACGCCCTTGCGCTTGCTTCGATGATGTCGGTCGAGATCCCCCTGCCGGTATAGAAACGGTCATGCTCCTTCAGTCTGACGGTCGCTTCGCCGAGGGCGTCCCTTCCTGCAGTGGTCGACCGGACGGAATAGGAGCTGACCAGCGATCCGATTCCGAGTGCTCTTTCAATGGCGCGGAAGCATGCATCGACAGGGCCGTCTCCCGTAGCCGATTCTTCGAAGGTCCTCTCCTTTGCCCGTATCCTGATCGTGGCGGTCGGGATCGACGATGTGCCGCTGTTGACGTGCAGATAGTCGAGTTCAAGAGCGTCGGCCGGCCTGTTGCGTTCGTCACCCATGAGCACCCTCAGGTCGTCGTCGAAAACCTCTTTCTTTTTGTCGGCGATGTCGAGGAACCGCCTGTAGAGCTGATCAAGTTCTTCACTGCCGGGAGTGTAGCCGAGCGTTTCGAGTCGCGATGTGAGGCCGTGTTTCCCGGAGTGCCTGCCGAGTACGATGCTGGTGTTCGGAACACCGACCGATTCGGGCGTCATGACCTCGTAGGTCTGGCGGTTCTTCAGCATGCCGTCCTGGTGTATGCCCGATTCATGCGCAAAGGCGTTGTCCCCTACGATCGCCTTGTTCGGCTGGATGATGATGCCGGTGAAAGCGGACACCATCCGGCTGGTATTGTAGATCTCCTCCGTCACGACATCCGTGTGGAAATCATGCAGGTCGCTCCGGACTTTCAGCGCCATGACGATCTCCTCGAGCGATGCATTGCCGGCCCGTTCTCCGATACCGTTGATCGAGCATTCCACCTGCCGGGCGCCGTGCTCGACCGCACTGAGCGTGTTGGCAACCGCAAGGCCGAGATCGTTGTGGCAATGAACGCTCACTACAGCCTTGCCGATGGAGCCGACCCTCGCCCTCAGATCTTCAATCATCCTGCCGAATTCAGACGGCCAGGTGTATCCGGTGGTGTCAGGGATGTTCACTGTCGAAGCCCCAGCTTCGATCACGGCTGAAACGACCTCCGCAAGATAGGCAGGATCCGTCCTGCCGGCATCTTCAGCCGAAAACTCGACATCCCCGGCAAACGTTCTGGCATACCCGACTGCATCGATGGCCATCTTCAGGATCGTCCGTTTTTTTTCCCCGAGAGAGACTCCATACCGGTCGCTGCCGAACTTGCCGAGAATGTGGATGTCGGATGTGCTGATGAACGTGTGTATCCTCGGTTTCCGGGCTTCACGAAGCGCTTCCCAGGTGCGCCTGATGTCCGAGTCGAGCGCTCTTGCCAGGGCGGCAACCGTCACGCCTGATTCCGCTCCGATGCGCTGCACCGCTTCGAACTGCAAAGGGGATGAAGCCGGAAAACCGGCTTCAATGATATCGACGTGAAGTTTTTCAAGCTGCCGGGCTATTTCCACCTTTTCCTGAACTGTGAGCGAAGCTCCCGGTGACTGCTCCCCGTCGCGCAGCGTCGTATCAAATACGAGGATCTTTTCTTTCACGTTATCATGGATCCGTTAAGGGAACTCATGTCCTGAGCCTGCTGACGATCGCTTCGGTCATGTCCGTTGTGGAAACGATGCGGCTGTTGCTGCCGGCTATATCGGCAGTACGGATGCCGGAGGCAAGCGCAGCTTCGATGGCGGCATAGATTTCGGCAGCGATGTCCGGCCTGCCGAAACTGTTTTCAAACATCATGGCCACCGAGGCGATGGTTGCGATCGGATTGGCCTTGTTCTGCCCGGCAATGTCCGGAGCACTGCCGTGAATCGGTTCGTACAGGGCGTGCTCTGTGCCGATGCTTGCCGAGGGAAGCATGCCGAGGCTTCCGGTGATCATGCCTGAGATATCGCTGAGAATATCACCGAACAGGTTGCTGGTCACAATGACGCTGAACTGTCTCGGGTTGCGCACGATCTGCATTGCCGCGTTGTCGACATACATGTCGCCGAGCTCGATTTCAGGGAAGTCCCTGTGCACTTCATGCACAATGTTTCTCCAGAACTGCGAGACTTCCAGCACGTTTGCCTTGTCGATGGAGACGACCCGTGCATTGTTTCTCTTGCGGGCTGCTTCGAAGGCAAGACGCGCAATGCGTTCAACTTCGTAACGCTCGTAAACCATCGTGTTCCAGCCCCTGTTTTCATCGAAACCTCTCGGCTGGCCGAAATAGATGCCTCCGGTCAGCTCCCTGAAGACGACAAAATCAGTACCGCGCAGCACCTCTGGTTTCAGGGTAGAGGCTTCGAGGAGGGCATCGTATACTTTTGCCGGCCTGAGATTCGCGAAAAGTCCAAGAGACTTGCGCAGCTTGAGAAGGGCCGCTTCAGGCTTCCGGTCGTGGGGGAGATTCTCCCATTTCGGGCCACCGACTGCCCCGAGCAGGACAGCATCACAGTTCTTGCATGCATCCAGGGTTTCGTCGGTCAGCATCTGTCCGTGAAGGTCATGGGATGCTCCGCCGAACGGATGTTCTTCAATCACGATATCAAAGCCGTGTTTTCCGGAAAGCGCTTCAAGAACCCTGATGGCGCCTGCAACGACTTCCGGGCCAATGCCGTCTCCAGGCAGGGATACAATCTTGTACATGCTTCTCTGCAGTTTATTTTTTCATGAGCCAGCTCATCATTTCACGGAGCTTGGCGCCGACCTTTTCGATCGGGTGGTTACGGTTTGCTTCCCTGAGCGTGTTCATCGCCTTGTATCCTGAATTGCATTCCTCGATGAACTCCCTGGCGAACCGGCCGTCCTGAACTTCCTGAAGGATTTTTTTCATCTCCTCCTTCACTGCCGGGGTTATGACGCGGGGTCCGCGGGTCATGCCGCCGTATTCCGCTGTGTCGCTGACAGAGTAGTTCATTCTCGACAGACCGCCTTCGTAGTAGAGGTCGACGATCAGTTTCAGCTCATGCATGCATTCGAAATAGGCGAGTTCGGCCGGATATCCCGCTTCGACAAGGGTTTCGAAACCTGCCTTGATCAGTTCTGCGGATCCTCCGCAAAGGACGGCCTGCTCACCGAACAGATCGGTTTCGGTTTCATCCTTGAAGTTTGTTTCAATCACGCCCGCCTTGGTTCCTCCAAGGCCTTTCGCCCATGCGAGAGCCTGCTGCTTCGCGTCGCCGGTATAATCCTGATGAACGGCGATCAGGCAGGGGACACCGTTGCCCTGGGTGAAGGTTCTCCTGACCAGATGACCGGGGCTTTTCGGCGCGATCATGATCACGTTCACGTCGGCCGGAGGCACGATCTGCCTGTAGTGTATATTGAAGCCGTGGCCGAACGCGAGCGTGTTTCCCGGTTTCAGGTTCGGGGCGATCTCGTTGTCATAAACGCTTTTCTGAGTCTGGTCCGGCAGGAGCACCATGACGATGTCGGCCCACCTGACTGCTTCGGCGACGGTTTCCACCCTGAGACCTGCTTCGCGAGCCTTGTCGCAGGAGGAGCTGTCCGTGCGCAATCCCACACAGACTTTCAGTCCGCTGTCCCTGAGGTTCAGGGCATGGGCGTGACCCTGGCTTCCGTAACCGAGTATGGCAATATTCCTGTTCTGCAGGACGCCGAGATCCGCATCCTGCTCGTAGTAGACGTTCATTTGCATAGGAGTTGTAAGGTTAGAGTCATACATGAAAATCAGCTTTCCCCGCGGTGGATCGCCACCGCTCCCGACCTGGCGAGTTCCCGAATGCCGAAAGGTCTGAAAATATCGATAGTTGTATTGATCTTGTCAGGCGAACCAATGACCTCAATAGTAATGGATTTTTGTTTGATATCCACGACTTTTCCCTTAAAAACGTTGATGAGTTCGAAAATCTCATGCTGGGTCGTTTTGGTGAGTTTGAGCGTCATCAGGAGCAGTTCCCGCTCGACATGAGGCTGCCTTGTCAGATCGATGACCTTGATCGTGTCGATGAGCCTGTTGAGCTGTTTGAGGATCTGGCTGATGATGCGGTCGTCGCCCCTTGTGACAATCGTCATCCTCGATACTTCCGAGTCCTCGGTTTCTCCGATGGAGATGCTTTCCAGGTTGAAACCCCTGGCGCTGAACATTGAGGCAACCCTGTTCAGGGTACCGAATTTATTCTCGACCAGTACGGATATGATGTGTTTCATATGTGCTTAAACCATTGTTTTCGGATTCAGCCGGGCAAGAAGCATGTCCGAGATCGATGCCCCGGCAGGGACCATAGGAAAAACCATATCTTTCTTCACGACCCTGAAATCAACAAGCATGGGACCCTCATGATACGACAGCGCCTCCCTGATGGCGTTTCTCGCTGTTTCCGGATTGTCAGCGCCGCATGCCTTGCAGCCGAACGCCTCGGCAAGTCTGACGAAATCGGGATTGCTTGTGGAAAGGTCTGTGAAGGAGTACTTCTCCTTGTGGAAAAGCTCCTGCCACTGCCTGACCATGCCGAGGTAGCTGTTGTTTATCAGGAAAATCTTGATCGGCAGCTTGTAATAGACCGCCGTGACCAGTTCCTGGATGTTCATCATCAGTCCCCCGTCGCCGCATATCGTGATGACAGGCCTGTCCTTGATGCCGAATGCGGCGCCGATCGTCGCCGGAAGGCCGTATCCCATGGTGCCGAGCCCCCCGCTTGTGATGATCGACCGGGGCTCGGTGAACCGGTAGTACTGCGCAGTCCACATCTGGTGCTGGCCGACATCGGTCACGATCACGGCATGCCCGCCGGTCTGCTTTGAAATCTCGTCTATGACGAACTCGGTTTTCAGGGATGTGTCGTCGATGGTATAGGACAGCGGACACTGCTCCTGCCAGGTTCTGATCTCCGCAAGCCACTGACTGCGGTCTTCCCTTGTTTTGGGAAGCTCCTTGAGAAGCGTGGAGAGGAAATGCTTCGCATCGCCCACAACAGGAAGATCGACCTTGACGTTCTTGTCGACGTTGGTAGGATCGATATCATTGTGGATCTTGAAGGCCTGCTGAGCGAAGGTCTCGACTTTTCCGGTGACGCGGTCGTCGAATCTCGCCCCGACGGCGATGAGCACATCGCAGCTGTTGACCGCCTGGTTCGCCCAGTAGGTGCCGTGCATGCCGAGCATTCCCATCGAGAGCGGATGGTCGCCGGGAAAAGCGCCCAGCCCCTGCAGGGTCATGGTAACCGGAATATTCTGTTCGATGGCGATCCTGCGGAGTTCGGCGGAAGCATCTGCGCTGATGACCCCTCCCCCTACGTACAAGAGAGGCCTCTTTGCTTTCGCTATGATCTTTGCAGCTTTCTCGACCTGGTTCAGGTGGCACTTGATCGTGGGTTTGAAACCCCTGATGTCGACCGTTTCCGGCCACTCGAAAATGCACTCCGCATTGAGGACATCCTTCGGCATGTCAACGAGTACGGGACCCGGCCTGCCGTTCGTGGCGAGATAAAATGCCTTCCTGATGGTGGCGGCAAGTTCCCTGACATCCTTGACAAGGAAGTTGTGCTTGGTGATGGGACGCGTGATGCCGACGATGTCCGCTTCCTGGAATGCATCGTTACCGATGAGCGAGCTCGGGACCTGGCCGGTGAAAACGACAAGAGGCGAGGAATCCATGTATGCATTGGTGATGCCGGTAACCGTATTGGTTGCTCCCGGGCCGGACGTGACAAGCACCACGCCGGCCTTTCCTGTTGCCCTTGCGTAGCCTTCGGCCATATGGGTGGCTCCCTGCTCATGACGGACAAGGATATGGTTGATGTCCTTCACGTCGTAAAGGGTTTCGTAGACTTTCAGAAGCGCTCCGCCGGGATAGCCGAAGATGTATTCAACGTGTTCACGGCGCAGACATTCGAAAAATATCTCGGACCCATTCAATCTTTGGCCGGGTGCATGCATGATCTCATTCATTTAGGTTCACAGAATACCGGGTTTTTCAGGACAGCTCCCGTATTTGCCGAAGTCACCAGGCTCGCATAGCGGGCGAGGTACCCCTTCCTGATTTTCGGTTCGAAGGATGGCAATTCCGCAAGGCGCTCCTGCAGTACGTCATCGGAAAGCTTTACGGAGATGCTTCTTCCGGGAATATCGATCGTGATGGAATCGCCGGTTTTCAATGCGGCGATCGGGCCTTTGTCGGCAGCTTCCGGAGAGACATGGCCGACACAGGCACCACGTGATCCGCCTGAAAACCGCCCGTCTGTTATCAGCGCCACCGAATCGCCGAGCCCTCTTCCCATGATTGCGCTTGTCGGCGAGAGCATCTCGGGCATTCCGGGTCCTCCGCGGGGACCTTCGTAACGGATCACCACAACGTCGCCGGTCCTGACCTCACCGCCCATGATGCCGGCGATCGCGTCTTCCTGCCCGTCGTAGACCCTTGCAGGGCCGGTGTGCACCATCATTGCATCACTGACAGCGCCTGTCTTCACAACAGCTCCTGCGGGTGCGAGGTTTCCGTACAGGACCGCAAGACCTCCGGTCAGGGAGTAGGGATCGCTGACGGGTCGGATGACCCTGCTGTCCCTGACAGCGGCATCGGCAATGTTCTCTCCGAGAGATTTTCCGGTTACGGTCGGAACGGACAGGTCGAGCAGACCGTCGATTTTCGATAGTTCCCGGAGTATCGCGGAAACACCGCCCGCCCGGTCGACATCCTCGATATGGACATCGTTTGTCGCGGGGCTCACCTTGCAGATGTAGGGTGTTCTTGCAGAAAGGCCGTTCAGTTCGGAAAAGTCGAAAGCAAGCTCCGCCTCGCTGGCGATGGCAAGCGTATGCAGGATCGTGTTTGTGCTGCCCCCCATGGCGAAATCAAGGGCGAAGGCGTTCAGGAGGGAGCGCCTGGAAAGGATGTCTCTCGGCCTGATGTCCTGCCTGACGAGCTCGATGATCTGCCGCGAGGCGCTTCTGACCAGCTCCATGCGCCTCGGATCGACGGCAAGGATTGTGCCGTTTCCCGGAAGGGCGAAACCGAGGGCTTCGCAGAGACAGTTCATCGAATTCGCCGTAAACATGCCGGAACAGGAGCCGCAGCCAGGGCAGGCATGCTCTTCGATGGATTCGAGTTCGTCCATGCCGATCTCGCTGGCGCTGTACCGTCCGACTGCCTCGAAAACCGAAATGAGGTCAACGGTCTTGCCCGAAGGCATGCATCCGGCCTGCATGGGTCCTCCCGAGACAAAGATCACGGGTACGTTCGTGCGGACAGCCGCCATCAGCATGCCGGGAGTGATCTTGTCGCAGTTCGGGATGCACACAAGACCGTCAAGCCGGTGTGCCTCGACGACGGTTTCGACCGAGTCGGCGATGAGTTCCCGGCTTGCAAGCGAATACCTCATGCCGATATGGCCCATGGCTATGCCGTCGCAGACGCCGATGGTGTTGAATTCAAAAGGAATTCCCCCCGCCTTGCGGATTTCCTCCTTGGCGATCTTTCCGAGTTCCTGCAGGTGGGCATGGCCGGGGATGAGCTCGATGAAAGAGTTGCAGACCCCTATGAATGGTTTCGAGAAATCGCTTTTCGAGCCGATTGCACCGGTTGCCTTGAGCAGGCTTCGGTGAGGGGCTTTTTCAAATCCTTTTTTTATGGTGTCGGATCTCATGGAAGTACATGATTATGAACAATTTAAAAAACAAGACCCTTGGCCTGCCTTTCCCGAAGCCATGGTGACAATCTGTTGCGATGGAAAATACGATTGACTTGGGACAGGCCGGAAGGTTCAGTGTACAAGAATGTACACGGGTACGATAGCTGCAATTGCCAGTGACCCCGAAAGGGTCGGCGTGGAGAGGGAATGCGCCATGATGGCGGTACTCCTGTCATCCGGTTCGGGCGCGTTGCCGGACCGGCCGGAACTCCGGGAAAAAGCATTGTCGAAACGATTGCGGATAACGGGCGACATTGAACTGAATGGTTTTCGCACTGGGTAAAACAAAATTGGAGATAAGTTACATTTTCTGTTCTATTAAAACAAGGCACAAAAATGCTGAAAAAAATAGGAAATATTTCATTGGAACCGGTTATGGCAGAAGGGTAAAAATCTTATTTTTCATTAGACCTTTACCATCACTTATTGCTGGTCATTTCCCAAACTCTTTAAATGTCGGCAACATGTTGAGTCTGCAATCCCCGCTTGCTCAGGATCTACCTTCGTTCTTTCTTCTGCTGAGTCTTGCCGGTTCCTTCATGATGCTTGCTGAGCTGCTGATCAGGAAGTTCAACGTCAGTCTCCTGGTTGTCAGAAAGGTTCTCCATCTCAGCATGGGTGTCGTGATCTTTTTCGTGCCGGCATACTTCCAGTCAAATTTTTACCCTGCGCTTGCCGCGCTTCTCTTTCTTGTTCTCAATGCGGCCAGCACTGCTTTCGGCTGGTTCAGGTCGATTCAGGCAGGCAATGGCGGGACTGCAACTGAGAAGCCGCAGAAAAGTTTCGGCTCGATTCTCTTTCCGCTGGCGTTTCTTCTGCTTGTTCTGCTTTTCTGGGAATCGCACAAATGGATCATGCAGCTCTCCATGCTTGTCATGGGGGTCGGAGATTCACTCGCCGCACTGGTGGGCAGTGCTGTCGGCAACAAGCATATCGAGCATCTGACCAGGAATCCGAAAACCGTCGAGGGTTCGGTGACCATGTTCCTTTCGAGCCTGATTCTGCTTCTTATTGCGCTGAACCTTTTCCAGGGTGATTTTTCAGGAGGACTTGCAGGAAAACCCTTCGGGATGATCATGGCGCTCTGCGTGCTTGTCGCCATGATTGCAACTGCGGTCGAAGCGCTGCTCTCCTACGGACTCGACAATTTTTTCATTCCGGTTGCAATCGCCTACATCCTTTACGTGATCGATGTCAATGGCATGGTAACCGTCGAGGGGTTTCTGGTTGGAGGTCTTTTTGCATTCGCGGTTGCGCTTTTTTCGATCAAGGTGAAGTTTCTCAACAACAGCGGAGCTACGGCGACGTTTCTTCTCGGCAGCACGATTTTCGGTATCGGCGGTCTTGTCTGGACCGTGCCGTTGCTGACCTTTTATTTCCTTTCATCGATTCTTTCCAAACTTGGCAGGAAACGCAAGGCGAAGTTCGACCTGGTATTTGAAAAAGGCTCCCAGCGCGACGCCGGTCAGGTTTACGCCAATGGCGGTATCGCCTGGGTGCTGATGGTGGTTTTTTCACTGACCAACGATCCGGCTGTTTTCTTCGCATACCTCGGAACGCTTGCGGCTGTTCAGGCAGACACCTGGGCAACCGAAATCGGAACCATGTGGCCGAATCCCAAGGCATGGCTGATCACCACCTTCAAGGAGGTGCCTGTCGGGACTTCCGGCGGTGTTTCGGTTCCCGGAACATCGGGGGCTTTCCTCGGTGCCCTGTTTATCTGCGCAAGCGCGGTACTGCTCAATGTTTCGTGGGTCCAGGAGGTCGGTATCCTTCGTTCGCTTCTCATCGTCGGGCTTTCAGGTCTGTTGGCCAGTCTGGTTGACAGCCTGTTCGGGGCAACAGTACAGGCTCAATACTATGATCCGGTCAGGGAAAAGGTAACCGAAAGAACCCACAGCATGGCGTCTGACGGAAACCTTATCGAGAACAGGCTGATCAAGGGATACCATTTTGTCAACAACGACCTGGTCAATACCCTGTGTGCCCTGTCCGGTTCCCTGCTTGCCTACGTTGTCGTCCAGAACCTTTTTCTCCTGTAATGTGAACCCCTAAATCGAGAAGAAAATATGCTTGAATCAACTGCCGGAATAGTGTCGATGCTGTCAGGTTCGGGACCGGTTGTCCTGCTTGTGCTTTGTGTGCTGCTGCTTTTTTCAGTCATTTCCTGGGCAATCATCGCTTTCAAGTTCGGTTATATCAGAAAATCCATGAGCGAATCACAGGATTTTCTCGATTACTTCTTTGAAGTGCAGAACATCGACAAGATTTTCTCCGAAAGCGAGAATTTCAGAAACGGTTCCCTGCCGAGGGTGTTCAGATCCGGGTATATCGAGTTTCGTGCGCTTCGCGACAAGAATTCGCCCGACCAGGTGAAGGAAAGGCTGGTGCTTGCCGTTAAAAGAGAGGTCAATGCTGAAAGCAAAAGGCTTACCCGTCTTGTGCCTTTTCTTGCAACTGTCGGCAATACCGCACCGTTTATCGGGCTTTTCGGTACGGTATGGGGCATCATGAATTCGTTCCATGCCATCGGGCTCATGAAATCAGCCTCCCTCGCTGCAGTCGCTCCCGGTATTTCGGAAGCCCTGATCGCCACTGCAGCAGGTCTTGTCGCAGCGATCCCGGCGGTGATTGCCTATAATTTCTTTACCCAGCAGATCAGTCTGATTGAACGTGATCTGGAAGATTTTTCACCCGAGTTCGTTGCTTCCTATCTCAATCAGCAGTAGGGGAGGAGAGTCCTATGATGACCGCGAAAAAGTCAAGGCTTCTGAGCGAGATCAACGTGACGCCCTTTGTTGACGTCATGCTTGTGCTTCTTGTCATTTTCATGGTGACGGCACCGATGATGACCAGCGGAGTCAAGGTTGAAGTGCCTGAGACCAGCCACGAGAAAATGGATATCGATTCGAAAGGTCTGATCGTGAGTATCGACAGATCGAGAAAAGTGTTCATCAATGAGTATCAGCTCAATCCCGAGGAGATTGCGGAAAGACTTCCGCAGATTCTCGAGTCAAAACAGGCTGAAGAAGTATACCTGAAAGCCGACAAGACACTGCCCTACGGGTTCGTAATGACTGTCATGGCGAGTATCAGGGATGCCGGAGTTGAAAAAATCGGTATGGTGACCGTACCTTCAGCCGGGCCGGAGAAACAACCCTGAGCTGAAGGAACGATGGTATGAGAAAAAGCGCTGCGCTGAAACAGGAACAGAGAAGGTTTGCTTTCTGGCTGTGTGTTGCCTCGGCACTGCATGCTGCCGTGATTGCACTGACGGTTATGGCGCAATTGTATTATGTCCGGTCGCGTCCCCCGATGAAAGTTGTCAGTGTAACTCTTCTTTCGCTGCCCGGTCCTCCCGGTTCATCGAAATCTCCTGTCCTTGAAGCGCCAAAGGAGCCTGCCGGGGAGACGGAAAATACAGAGTCTGCGAAGCCTGAGCCTGAAGCCAGGCAGGTGGCTCCGGAGCCTGTCCGGACGACAAAAAAGGTTGCAGAGCCGGTTCCTCAAAAGGAAGCTTCCAGGCCGGTCAAGAAAGTTGCCGAAGAGCCCGACAGATCGAAACGCGAACATCTTGCCGAAACGCTTGAGCAGTTGAGAAAAAAAACGGCTTTACAGAAGCCTTCTTCCTCCCCTTCAGGCGGTCTGAAGGATGTGCTTGCCCGTCTGCAGAAAAAAATCGGTTCACAGGGGTCCCGTCAGGTTTCCTCAGGGGGCTGGGGGTCAGGTATCGGTGGCAATCCCTACGGCAGCGGCGGACAAGGGGCGTTCGATCCCTACAAGGCGAAAATTGCGGGTATTATCCAGCAGAACTGGTCATTCTCGAGGCAGATGCTGCGGAGTACTGCAGGCATGGAGGTCTATGTGGCCGTCAATATTCTTCCGAACGGTACCATCAGGGAGGTTGTCTATGAAAGAAAAGCTCCAAGCGAGTATTTGAACAATTCCGTGAAAATTGCACTTGACAAATCAGACCCGCTGCCGCCAATACCCGGAGAGTACGGTTCCAGGGATATCTGGGTGGGATTTGTCTTTACCCCGGAAGGGATCGAGCAGCAGTAGATTCCTGAAATTCTCGGGCTCTTTGCAGCAGCGAGTCGCGGAACCTCTTGGAGTTTACGGAAGACTGGATATATATTTTAGTATACAGTCCATGCTTTATAACCATAATCCCCTTGATCGTCATGCGATCCCTCTCACTATCCCTTTCAGGCGTTCTGATTTTCTTTTTGTGCTTCATGGCGATACCGTGCGTGACGAAAGCCGAGGAAGCGAAGGAATATATCGCGATCCGCAAGCAGGCTGCCGGGCGAATTGCACTTGTTCTTGACAAGACCGCTGCCAGGGGCGGCAAGGAGTCCGAATGGGCCAGAAGTCTTGATGCCATCATGTTCGGTGGCCTTGATTTCACGGGCCTTTTCAATTTGCAGTCAGCCCCCCTCAACATCAGGGATGCAAAAGACACGGGCGGAGCCATGATCAACTTTCCGGTCCTCACTTCTGTCGGTGTCGAGATCTATGCAGGCGGCTCGGTCAGCAAAAAGTCGGGACTTGTGCAGCTGGAGATGTCCGTGTACGATGCCTTCGGAAGCAAGCTTCTTCTGAAAAAGCTTTACACGGGCAAGGAAACCCAGCTCCGGTCGATCGGGCATGCATTCTGCGCTGATCTTATCGAGTTGCTGACCGGCAGACGCTCGGTTTTCGGGACGGGTATTGTTTTTGTGTCGAACCGGAGCGGTTTCAAGGAGATTTATCAGTGTGATTTTGACGGGGAAAATATTACCCAGCTGACCAGTTCCAGATCGATTTCACTCACTCCTTCGTTTTCTCCTGACGGTCAGTTCCTTGCCTATACGGACTACACGAGCGGTCGTCCGGACCTCTACATAAGAAGGACTCTTGACGGCAAGACCGTTGCTGTCAGAAAATCCGGGGTCAGTATCGATCCGGGATGGAGAGGCGGTACCAACGAGTGCGCAACGACGCTTTCCTTCGAGGGAGATCAGGAAATTTACCTGATACGGTCTGACGGCATGATTTCCCGGAGGGTGACTTTCAGCAAGGGGATCGATGTTTCACCTTCGTTTTCTCCCGATGGTTCAAAGATGGCATTCGTTTCACAGCGGAATGGCATGCCGCAGATCTTTGTCCAGGATATGAGCAGCGGGGCGGTTCGCAGACTGACTTTCAGCGGAAATTACAACACCCAGCCGTCATGGTCTCCCAAGGGGGATAAAATTGCATACTCTACATGGCAAAAAAACGGGGAAATCAATATATTCACTATTAATGCTGATGGCACCGATCTCAGGCAGCTGACCAGCGGAGTCAAGGATAACGAGGCTCCATCATGGTCTCCGGATGGGAGTATGATCGTGTTTACTTCGAATCGCCAGGGGAGAAAGAAACTGTTTGTCATGAATGCTGACGGAACCAACCAGAGAAGACTGCTCCAGATGGAAGGTGACCAGCAGCAACCATCCTGGTCTTTGTATCGTTAATTAGTTCAGTCTCTCATCAATCAAAAAAAGGGGAAAACATGAGAAATCTCAAACCTGTTTTAAAAAGCCTGTTCATTCCGGCACTGCTCTTGTTCGGAGCATGTACGTGCGAAAAGGAAGTTGTTGCTCCTCCTCCGCCACCTCCTCCTCCGCCACCGGTCGCTCCCCTTGGCGATGTATTCTATGAATTTGACAGGTCTGATCTCAGCACCGCTGCCCAGGACCAGCTGAAAACGAATGCAACCTGGATGTCCAGCAATGCAGGAAGGAATGTCATCGTAGAGGGCCATTGTGACGAGCGTGGCACGAATGAATACAATCTTGCTCTCGGAGAGCGCAGGGCGGCAAGTGCCAAGGATTACATGGTCAGTCTCGGCGCCGAAGCTGCACGTCTGAAGACGGTCAGCTACGGTGAAGAACGCCCGTTCGATCCTGGCCACGATGAAGCTGCATGGGCCCAGAACAGGAGAGCTCATTTCGTTGCTGAATAAGATTGCATCTTGCTTATCATTCAAGGGCAAACAGCGGAAGCTGTTTGCCCGCTGTTTTTATTAAACATGAAATCACGACAACGTATGAAACACTCTTTACCCGGTATCGTTGGATTAGCCTTGCTTGTCATGGCAGGATGTTCTTCGAAAAGCGCAGTCTCTTCAGGTGAGGGCGAGGCAGGAGCCGGCGCAGGAGCCGGTGCAGGAATGGGAAGCGGGATCGGTTCAGGGTCTGTCTATGCCGGTCTTGGCGACGTTTTTTTTGACTTCGACAGCTCTGCGCTTTCCGCTGAATCACAGGATCAGCTTCGCCAGAATGCTGCCTGGATCAGGCAGAACGCAGGCAAGACAGTTACGATAGAAGGTCATTGTGACGAAAGGGGAACCGACGAATACAATATCGCTCTCGGAGACCGCAGGGCTACCTCTGCAAAAGAATATCTCGTGACACTCGGTGTCGGTGGCAACCGCCTGAAGACGGTCAGCTTCGGTGAAGAGCGCCCGTTTGATCCGGGTCACAATGAAGATTCCTGGGCAAAGAACAGAAGGGCTCATTTTCTTGCCCAGTAAGTGATTCCATGAAAAAGGATAAGTGACAAACGACCGCCGTTTGTCACTTATTAGTCAGGATGAAATTAAGAGTCGTGTACGATGATGAAAAGCCGATCTGTTGCCTCTCTTTCCGTATTTCTGCTTGCAGCCTGCGCCTCCCAGTCGGCTCTCGACAACGTTGAGGGGGATGTCAAAAAGCTCAGGGAGGAATCACAGAACATAAGAACCCAGTCTGCAGGTTCCTATTCCGAAATCAGTCAGCTTCGCGACGAGATTGCTTCAACAAAAGGCAGTGTTGAAGAGCTTCGCTATCAAAGCAGGCAGAACCAGAAACGGTTCGATACGGAGGATTCCCTTCTTGTCCGCAAAACCATCGAGATGGAAGGCAGAATCGCCCGCATGGAACAGTATCTCGGGTTTTCCGCTGCTTCTCCACCGCAAAAACCGTTCACGGTTGTTGCCCCTCCGCCAGGAGCTCCTGCAGGCAAGGATGCCCCGCAAAGCGAGCCGAAACCCGTGATACCGGCAGCAACTCCGGATGATCTGCTGAAAGAGGGGCTGGTGAAGCTCAGCAAGAAAGATAATCCCGGCGCGCGAGACAATTTCACCTCGTTCATCAGCCAGAATCCGCAATCCGACAAGGTCGATGATGCGCAGTTCTACATTGCCGAATCGTATTTCAATGAAAAATGGTACGAAAAAGCCGTTCTCGAATACCAGGTTGTCATAGCCAAATACAGCAAAAGCAATAAAAGGGCTGCGGCGTTGTACAAACAGGCACTCTCGTTTGAAAAAATAGGCGATGCCGTGAATGCGAAAGCGCGTTTCAAGGATGTTGTCAGCGTCTATCCCTCTTCTCCCGAAGCAGCGTTGGCAAAAAAGAAGCTGCAATGACACAGAATGCTGAGCGGGGAGCCATGAGCAAAAAAAATAGCTATGCACGAGGGTGCATAGCTATCTATAACAGTATTGTTTGAAAAACGATGCTGAAACAAGCCTGTTTATTTGAAGAACTCGTCGACTGAATAGGTTTTCCGGTCGATTTCAACACAGAGTTTCCTTCTTCCGGAGTCATAGAACACAGGTATATCCCTCATGGTCCATTTTACACCGCGCTTATCGAAATCAATCACATAGCGATTCTCGTTATCAAGAACCTTCTGTTTCAGGTCGATGGCGATGTCGGGCTGCGTCGTCAGCACGAAAAGCTCGATTTCGCCGCTGATGATTTTCTCGATCATTTCCTTTGTCGGAGACAGCTTCCTGCGGCCCGACGAAGGGGAGATCTCGAGTTGAAGGTTGTCGGAACGGTCTCTTCTGGCTGAGGTGATGAAATACTTTTCCGCTTTATGGACTGCATTGCCTGACCATGGTCCCGAAGTGCTTGGGCGGACCTGGTTTGGTTTGGTAAAAGGCCGGCTGAACTGAGGTTGCATGTTTTTGCACGGTTTGATTTCTGGACAAGATGCAGGACGCGATGCTGTTTACCTTCAACAAGTTTAAAATTAGCAAAATACCGACAAACAAAAAAGGGGATTCATTGTGAATCCCCTTTTGTTTTCTTTTTCTTCGCCTCTCACTTGTCGTTCCCGTCAATGACCTCGTATTCGGCGTTTTCAACGGCACCGTCACCGCCTTTCTTGCCCGCATGACCGTTCGTTCCGGCAGAAGCAGCGTCGCCTTGCGGTTCTGCTCCGGTCTGCTGGGACTGGTAGAGGTCTGAGGCAACCTCATTCCACTCCCTGGTCAGTGCGTCCATTGCCGTTTTAATGGCGTCGGTGCTCTCGTTTTTGTAGGCCTGCTTCAGCTTTTCAAGGGAGTCCTCGATCGATGATTTCTTTTCGGCAGGCATCTTCTCGCCAAGCTCCTGCAGCTGTTTTTCCGTGCTGAAAATCAGGGAGTCGGCAGCGTTCCGGATTTCAACCTGTTCCTTGCGCTGCTGGTCTTCAGATGCATGCTGCTTGGCATCCTGTTTCATCTTTTCGATTTCAGCTTCGGTCAGCTTGCCGCTTGCCTCGATTCTGATGCTCTGTTCCTTCTGTGTCGCCTTGTCTTTTGCTGATACGTTCAGAATGCCGTTGGCATCGATATCGAAGGTTACCTCGATCTGGGGTATTCCTCTCGGGGCCGGCGGAATGTCGCCAAGATGGAATCTTCCGAGGGTTTTGTTGTCCGCAGCCATAGGCCTTTCACCCTGCAGGACATGGACTTCAACGGAAGTCTGATTGTCTGCGGCTGTCGAAAAAACCTCCTGTTTTCTCGTCGGTATGGTGGAGTTGGCCTCTATAAGCTTTGTCATGACGCCGCCGAGCGTTTCAATGCCAAGAGAAAGCGGAGTCACGTCGAGCAGCAGCACGTCGGTGACATCGCCTTTCAGAACACCGCCCTGGATGGCTGCACCGATAGCGACCACTTCATCTGGATTGACGCTTTTGTTGGGTTCCCTGCCGAAAAATTCCTTGACAAGCGTCTGGACTTTCGGGATTCTCGTCGATCCGCCGACCAGAACCACCTCATCGATCTCTTTCATCTCAAGTTTCGAGTTCTTGACGGCACGCCGGCAGGGTTCGATGAGTTTGTCGAACAGATCGGAACACATGGCTTCGAATTTTGCCCGTGTCAGATTGATGACAAGATGCTTCGGGCCTTCCTGCGTGGCGGTGATGAACGGCAGGTTGATTTCCGTGTCCGTTCTCGATGAAAGCTCTACTTTGGCTTTTTCTGAAGCCTCTTTCAGGCGCTGGAGAGCAATGGCATCCTTGCGGAGATCGATTCCCTCCTGTTTCTTGAATTCTTCGGCAAGGTAATCGATTATTTTCTGATCGAAGTCATCACCGCCAAGATGCGTATCACCGTCCGTGGACTTGACTTCAAAGACGCCTTCTCCCAGTTCCAGGATGGAAATGTCGAAGGTTCCGCCACCAAGGTCGAAAACGGCCACTTTTTCATTTTCCTTTTTCTTGTCCAGACCGTAGGCAAGAGCAGCGGCGGTCGGTTCATTGATGATGCGCTTGACGTCAAGGCCCGCGATTCTTCCGGCATCTTTTGTCGCCTGACGCTGGGCGTCATTGAAATAGGCGGGGACTGTGATGACGGCCTCAGTGACCTTTTCGCCGAGAAAGTCCTCTGCCGTCTGCCTCATTTTCTGAAGAATCATGGCGGAGATTTCCTGGGGGGAATAGGTCTTGTCGCCGATTTTCACCCTTGCGTTGCCGTGTTCGTTGACTACATCGTACGGGGCCAGTTTTTTCTCGTTCGGCACTTCGTCATACTTTCTTCCCATGAACCGCTTGATCGAGAAAACCGTATTTTTTGCATTGGTTACCGCCTGCCGTTTTGCCGCATGTCCGACGAGACGTTCTCCTGTCTTGGTGAATGCCACCATGGAAGGAGTCGTCCTGTACCCTTCCGAATTCTCGATGACCGTCGGCTGTGTTCCCTGCATGACCGATACGCAGGAGTTGGTGGTGCCGAGATCGATGCCGATTATCTTTCCCATAATGATCTGTTCCCCGGTTAAAATTTTCTTCAGCAGGACTCCCCCCTTCGCCAGGGGGGAGTCGATTTTCAGTTGATTGATATCTCTTTTGTTTTCCTGACAGGCTGTGCCTTGGGGAGCGTCACATGCAGCACTCCGTTGTCGAAAGATGCCCCTATATCCTCCTGATTGATCAGCTCTCCGAGATTGAAGCTTCTTGAAAAACTACCGTATGTTCTTTCGATTCTGTGGTAATCCTTCTTCTTTTGTTCGGATTCCTGCGAGCGTTCGGCCTTTATGGTCAGGACATCGTCCTCGATATGCAGCTGTATCTGCTCTTTCGACAAGCCGGGCAGCTCGGCATCCAGATGGAATGCGCCGTCATCCTCGGAAATATCCACCTTGAAAGAGGGTGCTGCGGGCATTTGCGATCCGGTCCAGATGTCGTCGAAAAGCCTCATCGGGTCTTTTGCCAGTTTCATCAACATGATACTCTCCTGTGTGTTTTATTGTTCATAACGATGTGTTGCGGCTTCTTGTTGCCGGTGCCGCTATCATATGATCAACAAGAAGCGTGCCATTCTTTTTTTGAAGGGGAGGAGAGACGAAAGTGAGACAAAAAAACGTTCTGACCCGAAAAAAAGTCATGATTGTATGGTAATACTGTCATACTTGCCGGGGATGGACCAGGGCAGCACATTGCCACCCCGAGCTGTTCAGGATGGTGATGTGCTGCATCGGACGTTGTTTCCGGAGGTGGAGGGGACTCTCGTGCTCGGAGCGGGAAAATGCTGTCACCCTTCTCAGCAGGGATTCAGGCAGGAAGGTTGCTGTTGAGCTTGTGAATCCAGTTCAGCCTGTCCTGAAGGTTTTCAATAACACTTTTCGAGATGAGGAGGCAGGCGTAGACGAGGCTGTCGTCGGAGATGCGGTAGTAACACCTCAGGCCTTCCTTTCTGCGGTTCACGACACCGTTGTCATGCATGAGCGAGAGGTGTTTCGAGATGTTCGCCTGGCTTGCGCCTACCTCATGGACAATTTCCTGGACTGTCCGTTCACCCTCGCAGAGCGTTTTCAGGATCTTGAGGCGCATGGGTTCCGACAGGAGCTTGAACCTGTTCGAAATGGCGTCAAGCATCTCATCAGGCATGTTGAAATGCCATTTCCTGACCTCTTCTTCGGTAATGGTTATGGTTTTGTTCATGACAAAACAGTTGGAGCTCGCTGCTTGCCGGTCAAGGCGACCGATGACGGGATGACGACGAGAATTTCTGTTGAAGTTATATAGTTATTTATTTATAGAATTCAAATCGAAAAAACATGCCGTTGCAGCTGCTTCATGCGGAAAGGCTGCAGTGAGCGGAAAGAGGAGCAGAAAAAAATGAGAGGTTAAGGAGGATCAGGAAGTAAGGCTGGTCAGTTTGACAATAGACTCGACAAGAGCCTGGGGTGCTTCGAACCGTACGATCCGTTCCCTGATAATGATCTTTGTTTTTTTTGCATCCTGGAACTCGGAGGCGCACTCGGAACATGCTGCAAGGTGATGGGTCAGTTCTTCTGATTCCTTAACTGACAGTTCACCGTCAATGGCGGCGCTCATGAGCACCATCGCTTTCTTACAGTTCATAGCTCAAAAAAGAAATAATGTTGTGCTTGACACCCTGAATCACTCCTCAGAGTCGGTTTCATAACCGTGCTTTCTCGCATAATCTTCAAGTTTGGCCCTCAGGAGCTTTCTGCCTCTGTACAGCCTTGAGCGTACCGTGCCGATAGGGCTTTCCACCATATTTGCAATCTCTTCGTACGTAAATCCCTCTATATCGCATAGCTGAATCACCTCTCTGAACTCCTCCGGCAACGAATTCAGAGCCTGATGGACCTCTTCATGCATGAGGGAGTGGAAAAAATCAGCCTCTGCTTCAGTCGTATCGCTCTGAACGTCCTTGATGGTATGATAAAAGTCCTTTATGAGATCATAATCGACCTTTCCCGGTTCCCTCGCATTCTTTCGAAACTTGTTGATGTAATTGTTTTTAAGGATTTTAAACAGCCACGCCTTGCAGTTTGTTCCCCGTTCGAATGAATCGAAGAATTTATAGGCTTTCAGGTAGGTTTCCTGAACGAGATCTTCAGCATCATCCGGGTTTAACGTCAGGTGCAGCGCATAGTTATACAGGGCGTTGATGTGGACGACCGCCTCTTTTTGAAATTCATTCTGTTTGAGCTCTTCCTGTGCGGAGAGAACTTTTTTCTTTTCTTTCATAGGGTGGCTATGTATGTTTGGATCATGAGAACGGTGAATGAAGCTGATGCCTGGAAAAACGGTTCGGCAGTCAACTATTAATAAATCAGTAGTGTCCGGTTAAAATAAGGGAACCTCGAAAAATTGAGATTTGCAATATTGCAATGGCTGATAGTACCAGCAATAATCGTATCAGATTGAAAAATCGCCGTTCTTTGACAAATTTCAGACAAAAAAGCCCTCTAACAGC
>Ga0233421_10000068_pt1 | contig 55076 bp, 1 predicted proteins | sample Watercolumn_Mata_3_FD_182725 | JGI IMG/M metagenome (GOLD analysis project Ga0233421, IMG submission 182725) | Freshwater microbial communities from Lake Matano, South Sulawesi, Indonesia - Watercolumn_Matano_2014_107_MG | ecosystem: Environmental > Aquatic > Freshwater > Lake | place... | reverse complement strand
GGCGCTTGTGCCAGAAAATTAACCCATCTTATTTACTATATTTTGAAAGAACGGAAACCTTTTGATCCTAATTACGAGTGGAGCAATAATCCTAAAATTTATGTTGACTCTTTATAGTAAGTCTTTTTATAAGAAAACAGTTCGCTGGCAACCTGATATAATAAATCATTGGGTTTTCCATTGTGATCAAAGAATATATTAAGCCTGCGATAATCTCCTAGCGGCAGGCGCATAACTACCCCATATTGGTCAAATAACGGCAACGTAGCCACTGCCAAACGCGAAAGCGTCCCGCCGTTTGCCATAATCTGCTTTTGTCTAGTTAGTATATTAAGCTCATGTTTCCCTAAACCAACCGGTATCCTGCTTGCAACCTGATGCCACCAATCCAGAAATATCCCGGACTTACCAACATGCTCATCAAAAACCGTTGCCGGAAAATTACGGTTAATATTATGCTTATTATAAACTGGCGTTCCTATATTCTTTAGCTCTAACCCAAAAACATGCTGATCAGCAGCTACGCCGGAAACACTGGAGGCTATCCTATATGAAAGAGGAAGAAGAATTGATCTACCGCCAATTGCCAATGCTGGAAAACTAAAAGGCTCACCCTTATCATCATAAACCCTGCGTAAACCAAACCGTTTATATGTCTCATCAGGAGAAAGTTCGCGTATAAACCTGCTACATCCGGGAAATAACTCAATAAACTTTTCTGCTTCGTAGAATGACCCGGCAGTAAACACAAGAGCCCCTTCGGAGTTATTAGCTATACCATCCGGCAATACTATTGACTCAGGCACCTGCCAAAAAACCCCTTCTTTAACATAAACCTGTGCTTCTATCCGCTTAAGAGGAGTCCCAATATTCAAGTATCTCCTCCTGCCGTTAGATGCATCAACCTGGATACTCGCTGGTTGATGCGGCATGATGGAATTAAGTTCGCTTTCTGCAATCTGCTTTAACCCCTTCAGATGACTGTTGATGACGACAGAAGGGGAGCTGGAGCAAAAAGGCTGCTGTCTATTGGTATTTGATTCAATACCTTGATGATACTGCTCAACTATGGCCAAGGTAATATCATCTTTTCCGGCTAAAGCCTCCGCCTCTAATTCCTCCAGAACATTAAGCCTGGTCTTTATGATGCCATCTTTTTCTAGCGCATCCTCTATCCGCCTTTCTATCTCTGAAATTAATTCATCGATAGTGAGATAGCCGCTTATCAAACCAACCTGTCTAGCTTTCCTTAAGAGAGGAAGAAAATCCGCTTCTGCAAAAACTTTCATATCAACATCCAAGGCTACGGAAGACCTCTTTATTAAATCCCACAAGGAGCTGTACGAGGGCCTCCCCTGCATTGCCATAATCTCGGACAGGCTCTTTCCGCCGGCTAAGAGTTTTAGTACCCCTAATTTAGCAAAGCCGAATCTTTCCTCTCTGGCCTTTTGCTGTAATCCCGATAATTCCAAATCTTTATCTATTTGGCCTTTAGACTGCAATGCCCTGATTAATTTGAGAGATGTTGCGTATGGCTCGGTTTGACCTCCCCTTCCCAGAACGATTTTGATTCCCATAACTTTAGCTCGCCTCTTAATATACGCCGGTCCGCATATAACATCACTCCTTGCTATCTTTAATTTATCGTTGATTTCTTCAAAGGTTAATCCTTGCGCTCGCAACGATAGTGCCTGTATCTGCAGGCGGGAAAGAAACACCGGCTTATTTTGTGGCAAAGAATGTAATTCTTTTTTGGTTGCCTCCATAATTTTTACAGCCACTCCCGGGCCAAAACCTCTCTCTTTAACCCCTAGCTTCTCTTTGATACCGCGAATATGCCTCTTGATCGCATCTATATTAACGCGCCTGCGGGCAGCAATATCAGCGGACCTGGCCATCCCTTTTTGTATCAATGCCAAAATATCTTTTTCTGTATCGGTTAAAAGATTAACCGCTATATCGGGATAAAGCTGCCTTGCCTTTTCTATTAATTGAGGCCGCACTTTCTTAATATTATGCCTTAAACCAAAGGCATCAAGGATAGAATACACAATCTTCTTTACCGCACCCTGATGGCTTAACTGCAAAATACCGCCTATTCCTTTGTAGGATTCATTCTGGCACAAAAGCTTTAAAACAACCAACTGGCGCTCGCTGAATCTCAGTAATTCTATCGGAGAACTAACCTCTAATGATTTACTATCCACCGACGAGCTTACTTTTTCATTCTCTATCTTAGCTAAAAGATTACTCAGTGTCCCTTCACCAAACCCCTCGCTGATAAAAATTCCCAAGGTATCCAGGGCGAGCGCAGCATCTTCGCCTTCGGCGATAAGCTTTATTTCGGTTGCCTGTATCCAAGAGCTGAGCACAGCATCAATTATATCCGGCAGTGAATCTAGAACATTTTTTAGGTCCGCAGTCCTATTGTTGTATTGTATATAAATACGCGATAAGAATTTATTAGCCAGCTCCACCAGTTGCTGGATGTTATGCTCGTGTACCCCTTCGCAATCACCGACTATACATACCTTTTCTAAACTGACCCCCTTAACCGGACTCGAAGAGAAAACTGGCAAAGAAATATGCTGGATAACCTGCCTCTTCTCTGACAAGATCAACCTATGCCCTGATTCAGATAGAAAAACTTTGCCCTTAACTGCTTCTAAACCACGGGGGAAGCTCCCAAGTTGCATGACTGCAGTGAATTGATCATTCGAACCTTCAATATAGAAATTAAAATCATGCTATAAATCGCAAGGGTAGAAACCGATATTCTGGGATGGAAGGGAATAGTGCTCATTATATTGTTTGCCATCAACGCTTATCTGTACCAAGCCATTTTCGCAGTAACGGATGTAGACCCTCTGACGCAAATTATCATAAAATACAAAAGTAAATTCCGGGTTTTTGCGGTTTACCCTGACTGCCATTGTGCCGTCTTTATGCGTAAGCTCTATATAATAAGAATCAGCAAGATGCTCCGCCCTGCTTTTCTTGCTTAAAGGTGATTCGCTAAAACCAACCCTTGCCTCTAGGATTCTCTTGAAGAACAACCAACATTTAGTCGTTGATATATTCCAGTCTACCTTAACCGGCTCTGTTCTGAATACAAGCCTAATTTTACCCATAACGCCCTCAATGAACCTCTCTATTAAGCCATTCTTTTTATTAAGGTACCTCCTGGATATAGCCGGGACTATTCTGGCGATAGGAATATGATTGGCTGCCAGGAAGCTTTTTATTTTACGCATCTCGCTTTCAATCTGCTTATCTTCCATATCAAAAACACCCGCCGAAGATACTAGCCCGCCGATAATTATAGATGTGCGTAATGAAAAGAAGTCGAAGCAAAAGGTTAACCATATTTCCTTGATCTCTCCGCTATTAAGGTAACCTTGGATCTTTTCTAAAATAATCCTGCGTTCATCCGCTGAGGACCAATTCGTCTTAGTTGCCCAAGAGGTATTAGAACCGTCATGGTATGACCTAAGCCAAACCAAATAACCCAATCCATCCCTCTCTAACCTACTGCCCCAATTTCCTATATTCATTAAAAGACTATTGCCTAAATCATAATCTTGGTGCGCGTCAGCATTCAACACAAGTATCTTACCTGACCCGAACTCTTTAATTCTTTTCTTTATAAGACCGTAAATCTCCGAGTGATCCTCAATGGGCTGATTAAGAATCACAGGATTTCCTATGACCGGCGAGCTTACGCTTTTCTTTTGAGTTTCCCCTGAATTAGATGATCTGCGGCGGGTTATCCTGCCAAATAAACCATCAATTCCTGTTTTTTGCTCCACCTCCTTAAAGTTGAAAAAAGGCTTTAAGGAATTACGTTTAACCTTGATATTTAATTTCCTTACTACGCTCCAGGCTTTAGCAGATAAGTTTTGTTTTGTTCCGATTCTATGCCCGAATCTTTCCTCCGCCATATCCTTGACTTCTTCTATGGATTTATTCTCAATTAATAACTGCATAAATAAAAATTCTTGCAAAGGAGTTATCCTATGCCCCCTCCTGTAATGCTTTAATTCATACCTATTATATCTTTCAATGGCCTTTCTTATTGAGGCCCTAACCTCTACGGTTATATTTGCTAAATCTATCATCCCTGGAATATCTTCTTCTGCCCCCAGTATATCCACTAATTGCCTATCATCATGCTGATTAATTGGTTCATTTATGGATACGGTGCTAGTTAATCCCCTTAATTGCATAGTTCCCATTACAGTGCTTCTTCTAGCTCCAAGCCTATCGGCGATCTGACTTATTGAAGCAACATTTCCTCCTGATTCCTGCTCTATTGACTCTGCTGCACCGTTTACTCTTCTAACCTGAGAAAATATATTAACCGGCAGCTTAGCTCCGTTACCATAACATTTAGTAGCCATAATCCTGCTGAATTGGTGGTCTAACATACTCATATTCCCATTAGTCGCTTTTGCGCCTATAATAAATGCTGAGAAATCGCCTTTATCAGGATCAAATTTATCTAATCGTTTAATTATATACTCTACGGATTCATGGCAAAGATCGAATAAAGATACATTGGAAGGAAAACGTCTTTTAAAATCCCGCGCTTTTTTTACTATATGCTGCATAGTAGCTGTAATTAATTTATCCTGTGCCTGTTTTGCCCTTGCCTTCACCTGAACGCTGGCATTAGGCTCCTTCCCCTCTTTAATGGACTGGGCTAAAATCTTTTGCTCCTGTCGTGTAGGATATTTGAAGGCAAAATAAGAGCGCAAAGTTTCCATCTCCATATCATCTTCTTCAATTTCGCTAAATTCTGAGTTTTCAAGTTCAGGAAGCTCCTCATAATCTTCCCTGTTTAAGGCGTGAGTTTCCCCCCTGACTAAAGATGTATCAATGACAGTTGCGTCAGGCATAACTGCAGACTCCGCTTGCGCCTCAACATCTTTGGCCTCAAGAACCCCAGTTTGTTCAAGAGTAAGCTTATTAGATAGCTTTCTCAAAACGCCATTTAATACTGTAAAATAATTTTTAGCTAAAACGTGCTGTATCAACGCGAGGCGCAAAATTCTTTCTTCCTGCCATATCGCCGATAAAATATCGCTCTCAAATATTGCTTTCTTTTCCAGCGCGGTTTTAATAATTTCATCTATTATTTGACTTGTTCTTTGATGCGCCCTTAATTTTATCCCCAATTTCTGGCGTACAGACCCAAAAATATCCGTAGTTATATATCTGCGGCTTACTTTTAACCTGAGCGCTATTTTGTCAGCTGTAAATCCCAGCGCGCTATAAATCAAGACTTGCTCTTGCCTTTTACTTAATCTTAGGTTATCACAATAGCGACAGACAAAAACACTGTAATCAATTTCGCTGCAATTAATATACCCGGCTTCATAGGCTATCCTTACGCACTCTGCAATGGTAGCGCCACGGATATTAAGCTTTTTCACAATACCGGCAAAATTAATCTGGATTGTATGTAGTTGTAAATTTAACCTCTCTGCTATCTGCCGGCTTGAATTTACTAAGGCATTAACCGCTGTTTCTAATATTGACCTCTCCCTGCGGGTTAACGGGTTGGTAATAATTTTATCCGCCCCATAAGTACTTTCGGCTGCGATCCACCCCTGAGTTAAGGCATATTTTGCCGCATTAATAAGCTGGCTATGCCTCCAATTATCCGGAGCGCCTCTTGCCTCATTAGGTATCTTTCCGTAAACACCATTTAATACCCTTCTGTATATAACCCAGGAGTCAGGAAAATGCATATCCTTGACGATTTCTTCCGAAGACTTACCTTCTAAAACAAGAATAAGTATTTTCCTAACCTCCTCGTTAAGCGGATTAGACTCTTTGGTTCTTATCTTTTCGATATCTGTCTCAGCAACATTAGCAACCTCCTCTAGCCTTGCATCTTTAGCCTTAAGGATTAATTCAGATAACCCTGAAATCGTGCTCCTGGTTCCTTTAACGCTTGTTTTATCGACCTTAATGCCAAACTTACGCCGCACATCACTTAAGGCATTCCTGACTCTTTCGCGGCTAAGCGTAATCAAAAATTTATCCGCGATATTCTTAACCACCCGGTCAAAAAGCCCCTTGAATTCTCCGGCTATCGCCTCCTTTACTATCTCCTCAAATATTAAGCTCTCTTGGCCGGTTAACTTAGGCCTTACAAGAAATTTACCGCTAAGCGGGCTGGAGGATCGAGAGATTAAGCTATGTAAACCAAACCTTTCCTCTATTTTGGTTAAATGAATCTTCTCCGCCACTGCCTCTACTATCTGGGATATGCGCTGCTTGTTATGCTTATCCGGTAAACCTCTATCTATCAACTCTTGGTTAATCTCTAACCATTCGTAACCCCGCAACCAATAAATAAATATCACCTGCTCATCTAGCGGAATCCTCAGCTTACCCTCGCGCCTCATCCCTATTTCGTTAATGCGCTCGATCTCTTTTCTAATATGCCCCATGATATTTTGTAAATCTATTCTGGGGATAAAATCTTCCTCTCCTGCCTTATCACCGATTAAATCACTTCGTTCCCTTGCGTCCTCTTGGCTTACGGGATCCTGAAAAGAGAAGCTGTTTTTGGGGTTAATTAAAATAGTAGCAGCTACGGTATCCTTTTTGCTGCGGCTTCTCCTGCTAATCTCTTCTAGCGTAGCGCTCCTGCCTAATTCCTCTTCTAGTGACCTCTTGGCATTCAGGATCCTCTGGGTTGCGTGCGTCAACATCCTGACCTGTCCGTTATGCTGTACTCTTAATTTAGGAGCCAGGAAATCCCTTAAACCATTAATTACATATGTCTTATATTTAGCCCCTTTGTCAGGGTTAAAATTAGGAGCTGATTCTTGATGGATAAATATCCATGCCTCTTGTATAAAGTCATCTTTATCTATATCGTAACTTCTATTAAACCAGCTGGCGGTTTTCGCGTTTTTAGCATACTCCCAGCCTATAGCCTCCAGTTGCTCAAGCGCTTTTTTATCCCCTCCATCGCGCCTTTCGCAGAGCAGGCGGATATCCTCTTCGGAAAATAAATCTCCATTGCCATTATCAACTATCCCCATAAACTCAATATCTTGCTCTCTTGCAAACCTTATACCCTCATCCCCGCTTTCACTTTGCTCAACAAAACCCTCATCTGCTATTTCAACACCATTAAGCAAGCGATAAATTTCATAATAAACCTTTAGTTCGTCTAAAGATAACTGCCAGACTGCTGTCCTGCTTAATAAACTTTCTTTATAAGAATTTATTTGTCCCGGGGTCAGGTTTTCTTGCGCCTGACCACCAAGAATCCCCTCCTCCTGCATAGAGATGCTTTTGATAAGTTTAGGAAATCCCTTGAGGCGAGGTAAATACTCCCTGCCTAAAGCATATTTTATCCCCTCTATCATTACCTCTTCATCTATTGCTCCCCGGAAATTACATTCAATCGCCATAGTTATGATATCTTTCTCGGCTATCTCCCTGTTCTTTAAAGCAAATCTTATGACTTCATGCATGGATTTTCCGGCTAAACCTAATAACTTACGTATCCTGCTATTATAAATATCCAGGGTGCGCCTATATTTATAAGAAACCAGCATCTTCTCTAACCCTAATGCCTGCAAGATTAAAATTTTCCTAAGCACGGGAGGCAGTTTATTCCTGAAAAACCTGGATTTAAAACGCTCCAACTGCTCTTTATCGCATTTAATATAACCTTTTTCTGCGGCCTTAATCACACATTGAATAATGGTTTCGTAATTAGATTTAACCGCAACTTTTATGCCCAGGTTATGCTTGGCATAAGCAATAATGCCATTAACGGCTCCTTGGCTGCCTAACTCTTTACGCAAATCATCATGAGATATCCTTCCTTTTTCCAGGCCAAATTTCAATGCCGCCTCTAGCAACCTGATTTGAGACTGGTGCAAAGGATTGGCCTCCTTGCCTTTTAGCTGGATGATCCTCTCTTTTACTTTATCGCGCTGCCCAATATTCCATCCTGCCTGCAAAGCCTTCTCCAGGATATCGGCCAAACCTTCTCTGGCGCCTAATTTTTTTCGTATTCTCGATAAACAAACAGTATCTTTCTTTTCACTGAGCAATCTACCTGCAACAACTGATCTTAATAAACCTAACTGATTCTCACTCGGCCGAATGCCCTTTTCTGCTTCTGCCTTTGTTAGCGAGGAAACTATCAACCCCACTCTTTCTATCCCGCCTAAATCATAACCTTTGGAAACTGCTTTGCTGAGTATATCTGAAATACCCGTGCCAGCGTTTAATTTGCTCCTTATGCTTCTTAAACGCTCCCTTAGCGTTGCCTCAGAAAGCCTGGTTTCCGCAATGACTTTACCCCGAGTGACATACCTTACAAAATCCTGCAACAGGCAAACCTCTGCTGCTGTCAAATGGCGAGGGTCCTCTTTTTCTCTTAATCTGGAAGCTGCCGCCATTACTTCATCATACCCGCCGAAATTATATCCTTTATGGCGCGCCCTTAAGCCAGCAATTAAAACATCCGAAAGCATCACCCTTCCCGCTGAAGCTGTCTGCTTAACCCCTTTTAATTCTTCTAATAGCTCTTCAGCTATTACATCTAGCCTTTTCTTCAAAGTCTCCTGCACTATCCCCAGTCGACCGGCGATATTCTTTCTTGTTTCTCCGGGAAACTCTACAAATTTGCTTAAAATACGGTTTTTCTCAGTGATAGTTACGCTTACTAAAGGGCTGGAAGAAACTTCATTAAATGACTTCCGTAGAGAGCGAACTGTTAACCTTGTATTCAGGCATGCCCCAACCGGGGAGCTAGAGATAAGCTTAATTGTTCCATTCCCTTTGATTTCCAGTATAGCTAAAGCAGCAGCGACTACGCGGTTGGCCTCATTCTTGTCAAACGAACCTCCAAAGAATTGCCCAAGGTTCTGATTAACAATTCCTATCGTAGCGCCAACGGCAAAAGATACTATTTGCTCACTGGAATCCTGCCAACCTCTCACCCTATAGTTGGCGCCGTCAAAGTGGAATGCAGCGTTAAGAAAATATTGATTATAGGTAGAAAGGTACTCTTCTAAAACGCCGGCGAGCATTTTGCTTTGCGCATTAGTCAAGCCATGATTCAAATTATCCACCGTTAATCCTGCCTGGGCTAGCACTTTTGGATTATGTATAAGGAGTTTTAGTAAACCTTTGCCATCTTCAATAAACTTATCACTTTGCGCAGATTCAACCGGCGAAGAAGAAATCCTTGTTCTAAAATTTTCTTCTGTTGTTTGCAGCGGAGAGCTAGTAATAGGCAGGCCTGCTGTAGGCAATGGGAATATCTCAACTATCGCGCTCTTAAGCTCACATTCTGGCTCTGCGTATCTAAAGCCTGTATCTTTAAAAGCAAATCCAGCGGGAAGCGCCTCATTAAGTTGCGGAAAACCCCAAATCAATGGATTGTTTTCCGGTGCATCTATTGCCCAAAAATACGCCCGGCTGTGCGGGAATATTACTGCGGGTAAACCCAATAATGCCCTGCGGATTACTTCAAAATCATTACCGGCACAGCCGCGAAAAGTGCTGGGTTTATTCCAATCCTGCTCTATAGGAACTATTGGGTGCATAAATACAACTGCATCAAATCTTGGGTTAATCTCTCCGGTTATAACGCTAAGCTGAGAATATAAATCACTTTCTCCTAATATCACTTTATTTTGAACAGCCGCACTTTCAGCTAACAGGTTTTCTCTGGCATCATCTATGGCTTGCGGCATAATATCAACCGCAACTACCTGCCCTGCGCCTACCCTGGCTAAAGCAAAAGCTATAGGCCCTGCACCGGTTCCTAATTCAAGGATTCTTCCTTTAAATCTTTGTGGGTTACTCTGAATAAAATGAATAAGAAATGCCGTATGGCATTTATCCGGCTCAAAGGTAATTTCCGAGTAGGACAGCGCTCTTTCCAGCCCAGGCAACCAAGTTTGGCTTTTACGGTAAACAATAGCTTCTCCTATCGGAGAACTGGAAGATTCTTTTTTGGCGCTAAAAGGCCCGCGTTCACGGGAAAATTCAATATAATCCTTTAAATCCTGCACAATAGGCCTTAGCCTATCTTGTATATCCAAAGAGCTATTCCGCATCAAAAGCTCTATTCCGGTTAGCTCCTTAAAAAATCTCCCGCTTATCGGCTCTGTGCCCTGCCAAACATCAATAATCTCGTGGCCAATCTTAAGAATTTCATTTGCATCAAAAGATACTTCTATGCCTTTGGCTAATTTACGCAGTTTTCCTATTAAGCCTTTTCTTAGCTTCTCAGTAGCAAGCTCAAGCAAGCCCTTTTGAGAATTTTGTTTTGCCGGAGAACTGGAGCTTTTCTGTATATGAGCCTGTCTTTTATGCCTTCCTGCGGTTTGAAATAAAGCCACGGCGTAATCATCATCTAATTTAATTCTGAACTGATTAACTGCTATTAAGAATTTGATTGTCTCATAGGAGAGATTTCTGAAATGCATAATGCTTAATTTAATAGCATCTTGACGCGGATCTTCCTGATCGGACTGATATATAAAACGCTGTAGATCATTGATAAAAACCTGAAAGGAAATTTCAGCAAAATTGCCTAAACAACCTATTGGAGGAGCCCTCTCAGCTAAAGACTTAAGCACTGCTACCTCTACCCTGCCATCATTCATTATAACCTCGGCAATACTGCCACTGCCTGTTTTGTCAACTAAGCTGATCTGGTTACGCATTTGCGGGTCAAAATAACGCATCAGGTTTTGCATTTGTTCAGTGGAAGACGCAGCCATTTCGCCCAATAATCTTCCCGGATAAGCCCTGGAATTATGTCTTTTCTCTACCGGAGAGCTAGAAGGTTTATTGCTTATCTGTGGAACAACCGCTATTTCAGAAGACTCGGAAAGTCTATCAAATATCCACTGAAGCGAAGCGTCAGATTCAAGCATCTTTAAAAAAGCCTTTCCAGCCTCGATATCATATTTAGTTCCCAATAACGGTTTCATTATTGTTATCGTTGCCGCCACTGTGAAGCGATCCTGGTAGGCCCGCTTTACTACTATCGCATCCCAGCTATCGCAAAGAGCGATAATCCGCGAACCAAAAGGTATCTCTTCTCCTTTTAATCCCTGAGGATAGCCTTTCCCATCAGGTTGCTCATGATGAAAACGTACAATATCAATAACCGGCTGAGGGAATCCCTCCTGCGTTAGAATGTCAGCGCCATCCTGAGCATGTCTATGAATATACGCCATCTCTGCTGCATTAAGGAAACTGCTGCTGCCATGCAATAGCTCTATAGGCATTTTAAGCTTACCAATATCATGTAATAAAGCAGCCGCTATAATCTCCGCCTCTTCAAGCTGGCTTATTTTAAAATCATACTCCCGCAATTTCCGGATAAACAGAAATGCCAGAATAGATACCCTTTTCGTATGCCCTGCGACAAGCTCAGGCTCAACAGGAAGAATCCGGTTCTCCCACACGCCTTCAGCCTTAATCGTTAAATCACTTGTCCCGGCTGAAAAATCTCTATCTAACTGATCAACCGGAGAGCTAGTGACTAATCCCTGCTTAGCTAACTCCCCTGTGTAAAGCCTATTTGTCTCCCGCATAAAAATCTGTTTTGCATAATCTAATTCACCTTCCTTAATACTACTAATAAAGAACTTGCCTGCGGCCAAATAATCTGCTGCCTTTTTTATACCCCACTTATATCGCGGGGTCATAAGATTATGCAATCTATCCGCTATCTTAATAAGCTTTATATAACCCCAACTGCTATTTGCAATCCTGGCGAGATAAATGAAATCTGTTTCATCCTCCTCTTCATCTACGGTCTTACTCAATTCTATTACTCCGGCTAAGATAATCTCAATAACAGCTCTTTGCACCGCCGCCGCTTGGAAACCTTCCCTTATTTTAGTTATCGCATCTTTATCTTCTTCAAGTGCGTCATGCAACAATGCAATAGCCAATATTATTTCATAAGATACCCCCTGCTCGGTTTCGTATTCTCCAAATAAGTCAAATTTCAGCAGGAGCAAAGTAACTACGGTCAATAGATGTAAAAGATAGGGCTCGCCATTCGCCCTTTTTTGTTTAGCGTGAATACCCTTAGCTAGCGTATAAGCTGTATCTATAATATTGGTATCTGCCGCTTCTTGCATTAGGATTGTCTTATTGTATATAAACGCCTCTCTAATAATTTGAAAATAATCTTCATCCAGTGTATATTCATTTACAGTTGACAATATCTTCTTGTACGCTCTTGCGATACCCGTAATCTTATCTTTTCCAAAATAAGCGCTGGCAGCCATACCTGCTTTTAAAAGAACCAGGGTGCGGCTATACGGAAAATCACCTGTTTGCGAAGGGAACCACTTCTCGGCAGTAGTCAGCACTAAACCGCCATCCCTTAGATTATCGATAATATTACCGGCAACAATATTGGTTCGCAGCGAATTCTTCTCCGCTTGGCGCATTTCAACTTTATATTCAACAAAATTATATAAAACAAAATGGAAACTATTTGGGCGCCTAAAGGTGAGCAAAGAATCCTGTCTTGTTTTTACTGTTTTTCTGATATGAGGCCTGACCCTGATCCGGCCATCTTCTGTAAATTGAAAATGTTTCTTTATTCTCTGTTTATCTTCCATAGACAGCGGCCTATCCTCTCTGATAAACCATTCTAACCCGAAATAACCCTTTTTCCCCTGCACAAGGCCTAACCAATTTAATGAGGTAACCACAATCTCGAGTTTTTCCGCTGACAAACCAGACTCGATAAATAACAATGCAGCCTGATATGCGCCAAAAAGCCTGGCGCCTTCTGCATAAAATGATACCCCTCCTGCGCTATGTCCTTTTACTTTACCCCCCTGGGTATAAGTATTAATAAAGCTTTTAATAACTTCGGGAACGACGGTATCCCTTAATAAAGTATAGGTGCCTTGTTCTTCGTCAAAGAAATATGCATGTTGCTGCTCCAGCGGAACAACCTCTCGTTTCATAATCTGGTTTATGAATAATCTGTCTATGCTGATGGCACTCCAATAATTATTTCTCACCTCCTGAAACAGAGAAGATGCTTTTAATATCAAACTCCGATACTTTAGGCTATCTATTCTTTCATCAAAAAATACCCCTAACAATAACCCCAATGCTCCTTTTTCCCTTAATATTCTCCTGTCAATTTCTTTTAGTTTATCTAGGGCCTGGCGCGCTTCTTCCGGATCATCATTAATTAATCCGGCCTTAAGTTCATCAACTAATCCTTCTACGCGCTCTAGCGGAGAGCTTGATCCAGACAAACCTGTGGATATCCTTTTAAAGAAACCCGGGAGCTCGCCTATTTCTCTGGCCGCAACATCAGCCGGTAAATAATTACTTAAAAGGTCGATATGTCCGCGCGCAACTGTTGCTAGCGGCGAACTAGAGCGATGCGCATAAGAATTTGACCTTGCCGGCGGAGATAACTTCACAACTCCTGAGCCCAAAAAGTCAGGATATTCAGGAATCGCTTCACGTTTTTGTAAAACCACAGTCATAGCCAAATTCGCCTTCTTGATAACTTTAGTCCAAAGATCATGCTTACTATAGAAATATCTGCAGAAAACACCATAACCTCTTTCGCTTAGATGCTGAGGCATGCTGCGAAGAATAAAAATAAGCTCCCCCTTACTTATGAAATACCTATATACGCCTGGATCCTCCAGCCATCTGCGGAAATAATCCCCAACCGGTTCGGGAGTATGCCATATAATCCTATCGTATTGGCCTAAACCCTCCAGGCCCTCATGGACTAAAACCTTAACCCGGTTTTCATCCCATAGGCCATTTATCTTTAGGTTATATATTGTCAACTCAACCGGGTCGCTGTTCACATCAATGCTCGTAACATTAGCCCCCATTAAAAGCGCAGCAATAGTATCAATGCCATTTCCGCAGCCGATTATCAATACATTATCCCCGGGCCGGATTAAGTCAGGGTTCTTTTCTAGCGCCATAATTAAACGCACGCATTCAAAGCATGGCTCTCCATTCTCGCCGATCCTAGTTTCATAAACATCCCAGGTATTAGTAAGTATTATCTGCCTACCTAATATGCTTATGGTTATTACATTTTTTATTCTTTCCGGAACCTTTAATGGCGAGCTGGATAATTCGTTAAAGGCAAGAACAACGGCGGCCTTCTCTAAATTTAGGCCAAAGCTTTCAATTATCCCGCCTTTTGTTTGCTTTAATTCAATTACTGATCGTTGATATCTAGCTATAACCTTGTTTGCCCAACCTTGAGCAGATACTGTATTCCTAATACGCCTGGAAAGACCCCAAGGAGACTGGCCAATATAAAACTTCCTTATCCTTCTGCGTTGAAGGACAGAAACCAAAGCATCAAGAGCATACAATCCTAACTTTCTGCCCCTCTGGTCCTTTGCCACAAAAATCCCATCACCCCAAGCAATGGACTCCATACCTATTGCAACAAAAGCATAAATCGCCACTGGGTTACTATCCTTAAATATGATTACCGTATTCTTATAAACTCCCTGATAAGGTTTTTTAGGCCAAATATTCATATCGCAGGCATTTTTTAATCCTGCGGTTAATCCCGTAGGATCCTCAAACTCAGCGTAAAAACCTCTGATTAACCCAAACAACTCCGGAGTTTTAGCTGATTCCGGAAGATTCCCATAAAGGGCATAAGATATTTCAATCGGGGAGCTATTTTGAGAAGGTAATTTTACCTCATGAATAACCTCATCAACCGGTAATCTGATGATAAAACTTGAGCCCTTTCCTGTTTCAGAGTATATGTTAAATCTTCCCCCTAACTTATGTATATAAAAAGCAGACTCGCTTAATCCAAAACCAGTTCCCCCCTGTCTATAAGTACGGCCAAATCCGGTTTCAACCTCGTTACTGCCGTCAATCTTACGCATCTCTGCCGGAAACCCCGGGCCATTATCAGATATCTCAATCACAATCTCTCTTTCAGGATTGGATAATTTAGTGCTAATAAACACGCTGTTTATTCCCATTTGCATAATATTATGTACTATATTGGTTATCGCAGCATGCAATATGTTAGAATTTGATAAAATTAGCGGTAGCTCCGCATGGCTAAAATCTATATTCAACCTAAATGTTCTGGTATATTTCAATACTATTGCCTGAACAATTGCATTGATATCAATACTGGCCTTCTGAATATAACCATTAATAAAATCAACCCTGTCTTTCAAAATCCCTGCGATCTGCTTAAAGCTATCCAGGGTTAAATCTACTGTTGCCTTTACATCTTCCTGAGCATTGCCAAGCCCCGGATAATCTATTCTCCTCTCTAAAGCCTGTAATTCCGCTGGGGCCTGCCTAAAAACATCATAAATATTTAATAACGCCTTTTTCAATACCAAGGCTCTCATTCCTGAAGCTTCTAAACGCGCCTGGGCAGGAAGTACGTTTAATAGCCGTTCCAGCCATTTAGATGCTTGAGACAATTTAAACCAAAGCACTGCGTATTCCTTCTGCAATCTATCGCTCAAGGCCTCCTCTGTCTTAAGCATTGCTAAGGCGACTAATCCCGGGTTCATAGGAGTCATGATATCGTAGATTGTCCCTCCATGGCGCATACTCCTTAAAGCAATCATTAAACGCAATGCATCCTCATCCACACCGCTATTCAGCAGCGGGCTTGAAGAAACACTTTCAGCAAAACCATAGCTTAATTCAACTCTGGTAAAACCATTCCTGGATTCAATTTTTACATTACCGCCCACCTGTTGCATCATCTGCTCGGTTAAATATACGCCCAGCCCTGTGCGGCTTCTGGACTCTATAACCTGCGCCGGGCCAGGAAGCGCCTTGCGATTAAATTCCCCCTTGTTGTCAGCCGATAACCAGAACACCCCGGGCATAATGCCATAATTTATGCGGGTTATCTCATCTAAGCTATTCTTAACCGCATTAACCACCGTCTCATCAACTGCCAAAACTATTCCTCCGGAAATCTCTTCGGGGAAACCATTTTCCATAAAGAATTCTCTTAAATTTGCCACAAACTCGTGAGCTGCAGAAAATTGGCCTTCTGATTGCAGGCTTCTTACAATAACCAACCTGCCAAAATGCACTTCGGGTAAGCTTGTAGCCAGGGAAAAAACATCCTGCTCATCCGGAGACAATGTGTATTTTTCTTCCGTCAAAAACGCGTAGTTTCTTCTCTCTACCAGTCTATGGTTTATATATTGAGAGATAGCCAGGAATGCAGCATTAGCTTGGCCATCATTGCGGCGGGGGGAAACAAAAGCAGCTTGATAAAAGGTTGCCCACCATGATTCCGGAGACCCTCTTACGGCATTAGATATCCGCAAAAATTCCAGGAATGCATAATTAAAGGCATCTTCGCGTGTTTTAATGCGTAATGAATTCTCCAGCCTTGCCTTGACATATAGATTACGGTAATACTGCATAAACTTAGCTAATAGCTTAGCGTGCACTACTTTATCGCGCATAAGTTCGAATACCTGCGTGTATAACAAACGATCGCCTTGAGTGGCAAATGGCAACTCCATATCCTCAGCAATCCTTTCAAACAGGTCAAATAACATAGAAAAATCCGGTTCTCGTAAATAGGCGTGCGCCTGATGCTGCGGATTAAGTAAATCCTCTTTTAATATTTTACGCGCAAGAAAATGGGAATATTGCAGGCTGCGTAAAATCTTAGCCACCTTATCTAAAAGGTATTCATTGCGCCTGTTAGCATATTCCCTCATCGCCTGCTGACGCGATGTATTAAGACTATTGACTATCTGCTCTATTTCTTGAATTCTTAAAGCAAAGAATTGCCTGGCATAATTTAAAAGCCCCTTAATCTGGATAAATCTGCGTGTTCCCAAAAGGCTTAAAGCAGAAATCAGTATTATCCTTGCCAGGCGTTTCTCCTCCACGCGTATATTGTTCAAACCCGCAAGGATACCTTCAATATTCTCTCTTAACAAAACATCATTTTGCTCAACAGAATCAATTAAACCGTTTAGTCTCTCCTGGCATCCTAACAGCCAGTCTCTTTCTGCAATCTCTGAATCTATTTGATGGTCTAAAGCGCGTAGCGCCTCCCAAAAAGTTGCGTATTTAACCGGCGCGCGGCGCAATACTGATGGCCGGCCAGACTTTACCTCTTCGTAATGCTGTTGACGCACCCAAACTTCTCCCTCGCGTATAATCAAATACCTGACATTAGTTACGCTTTGATTACGCTCATATAATAACCTTGCTTTTTCTTTTTTTATTTCGCTTATTGCGGATGTCAATAAAGAATTAGCTATTGAAATCATAAGGCTAAACCCGGGCTTTTCGCTATTTTGATAAGCCGCCAATATATTTTCAAGATGGAAGATGGCCCTTTTAACCTGCGTAATTACCCTTTCCGGCAACCCAGATTCACTTAAAGTGCCTTCCCTCTTTCTTAGTTGCTTAATAGTAACATTAAGTTCATTAGCAAATTTGCGCGTTTCTGCCTGCTGTTGCGAAGATTCTGATATCTTAAGCCCCAAGGTATAGATTTTTAAATTCCAAGACATTAAACGCTCATGCCAATAATGCAGTTCAGAATGGTATCTTAAACGTGCGTCTATCGTTACAGGAGAAGAGGAAGCTTCGAAAAGTTCAAGCTGCTGGTAATTATATGCTTTAAAGGTATCGAGCATGCGGAATAATTCGGCGAGGGAAAGTTTATGGGCCTGATAATACTCAAACGGAGGGGCTCGATTCTTAATCATCATCCAATCTAAAAGATTTCTTAGGATATGTTCCTCTGCATCTACCGGCCAGACAGGCAGATCTCTTAACTTCACGCCCACAATATCTATCGTAGCAAAAAGTCTTCCTGCCCTCTTCTGCTTCTCCTGGGTAATAAAAATATTCCTCGCCATCCATAATATAAGCGGGTAAAGCCTGTGCTTTGTAAATCTTCCTTGAAGCGCCTGGCGGATTGATTCCTCCTGGCCTAAACTGATGCCAAGCCTCAATATTCTTTCCCGGATCAACCTGATGTCATCGCGGTATAATTCATTAGCGTATATCCGCGCATCCCTCTCTTCATAAAAATTCCTTGATTCTGGATATGCATAATACAGTCGATGTTCTTTTGCCCATGCCCTTATGGGTTGGCCGTAAATCATAAAACCGTTTAGATCGTCTTTAATCCCTAGGTTCGCCAATAATTGTTCAGATAAAGAATTTAACGGCGAACTACTGCTTAAGCTAGAAACAATAACTACGCCATCAGCTAATGCCAAATTTATAACCAAAAGCTCTTCTTTAGGATAAACTTGCGCTATCTCATCATGCAATAATCTGTATACCTTAAAACTATTTATCCCGTCATACAAAACAATGCGGTAGTTTCTAAGGCGCGCATTGATAATTGCGCTCATCTTGGCTAAGGATGCTTTTGATTTAGACGTAACCGGAAACGGCAGAGGGTAACCATCCTCATCAATCCTGCTAATATTACCTTCGCTAAAACCTCGTATCAATTTCTGGGTGAGAATTGTCTTGCCCTGATGCTGATTGCCATTAATAAGCACTAATACCTTTCTGCTAACCGCAACATCTTTAACCAAATCCACCAGGAAAACTGTTACTGCCTCAAAGCTACGTATCCTTGATAGCTCCTTAACCACCAATACTGGCGAACTAGAAGAACCTGATAAATACCTTAGCAATTCTTTGACCAACCGCACTAATTCTTCATCCGGATCTATCCCGCTCTTATACGGAGCAGACTTTGCCGCGGGGATAACTCCTAATTCCGCAGCTATCTGCCCTAAATTCGGGTCATCACTATGCAAAATAATCAGTAATTCCGGGCTTAACTCTCTTAGCCTACGGATTAGCCCACGGCCATTCATATGCGGCATGTTCAAATCAGTAATCACCAAAGCAACTGGCCCTTGTTCTTTAAATTTCTTTAACGCACCTTCGCCATTAGTTGCTTCAACTATCAGTAAATTATTAAACCCTTCGGATAATGCCCTTTCAGCAAAGAACCTGTCATTGTCATCATCATCAACAAGAAGTATTCTCGTTTCTATCGGGCTGCTAGACTCATGGGGTAATATTGCTTCCCTGGCTGCCTCCAAAATACAGGAGAACTGGGCAAATGCTAACCCGGCACTGTTTGCCTTAAAATCACTGATCTTATGTAAATATTTATCGGGGATATTAGTTATGCCGATACCAAAAACAAGATTCTTGATTACAAAAGACAATAAATCTTTCTCGCGCAAATCCTTACTATTAGAGTAACAGTAAAAAACCAAACTAAGGTTATCTAAATTTGCAAAACCAGTGGAATCATGAGAGGCTACGGCATTAATTGCGCTCAAGAAATTATTTTTCTGGATCTGGGTAGTAGCTTTTAGATAACGATAAACCAGGCCGCGGAAGAAATCGGCATCTAGGCTCATCACTAACATGTATTCCCTAAGAGCTGAAAGCACGCATTCGCTTAACCTATCTTTATTTAATGGACTAGCTCTATCATAAAGCGCCAGAATCTTTAGAAATAATTCCGGCTTGACCTCAACTGCCTCAGTAACACGGATAAGCGCAGTCAACCTATCATCGGGGTCGTGAGTAGTTAAAAACATCTTTAAAAAATACGGGAAATCTCCGGCTGCATCTTCCGGAGTTTTTATAGACTTAAAATAATTCGGAAAAACCGGGCAGTAGTTAGTCCCTATCCTCTCAGGCCAAAAACTAACGCCCCTCCTAATTGCCTCATCCAAATTATAACGCTGGTATTTACTTTCTGCCAAAACATAACCTCTGATTAATAAAACAAAAACTTCGGGATTAAGTATATCTGCTGCGTCCGCTAAGAAATCAAACAGTAGCTTGCTAAAATTATCCCGGCGCGACCTTTCAGGTTCAAGCATATATCGGTAGATAAGAGATAAATATACCGCCGGATATTTTTCTATAATAGCCGAGGCTTTAATATAATTTTCTTTCTGCTCGGCAGTTGAATTTGATACCAGTAAGGTTTCAATACTGCTAAAAAACATATCAAGTTGCTCCCTGCTGGGGTTTCTCAAACGCCTGGGTTTATTAACCGGGCTGCTGGACTTTGCTGCCGAAGAGAACTTTTCAAAGATTTCCTCCCCTACCCTTGACTGAATCTCTTGATACCCTGGGTCATTTTCCATTGCTTGTCTTATGAGATTAACCAAACCTGAGGTATCGTTATTCAAATCTTGGCGCTTAGGCAGGGATTGCTCAAAATTAAACAGTTTCTTTATACTTTCCGGAGTTTGTTGCTGCTGAAAAATATGCTGTAATTGATTTACGAAATAATATTTTGCTTCAAATACGCGCGCAAAAGGCACGGCGATGGAAATTTGCAAACCGCTAAACAACCAAGCCATATAAACCAAAATCACCCATAAATTCGGCTCGCTGGCGAATGATCCGCATATACATACCGGAATACCTTTAGACGAAACTGCCTTAGCTACCTGAATAATGCGCCTGACTACTGAAGGAGTAACCCCTTCTATCTTTTCGCCTATTGAAGGATCATCGCGATCAATATCTAATACAGATTTCGTAAGGTCATTGGTTCCGATATTTACCCCAAGCTTAACTTTAAATTTCCGGGCTAACACAATTGCAGCCTCTAATATATCCTGGATATTATCCACCGCGCTAACATTCTCCAATAAGAAATTAACTCTAAAATTATTTAAACTCGCCCCCCTAGGAAGCAAACCTTTTTCACGCAGGGCATTCCATGCTTCCCTGAGCAGCACAAAGACATATTCCACATCTTCAGCGCTAGATACCATAGGAAACATTACGCCAATATTATCGCAGTCTAAATAAACTGTGATGAGTGCCTGAAGTTGCAGAAGCACCAAGCCCCTGCCTTCTTTTGTGCGGTAAAAATTAAATCCGGTATGGGCATTATCAAACGGAAGATCAGAATAAAGCGCGGTTTTTTTGTCTGGCTGCCTATCTAATGTCCTGACTATAACCGGCTTGCCGGCGGATACCTCTGCGAATTCAGTATAGATATCCTCAAGCTCTAATAGACAAGGTAAATTTGCATTCTGCCAAACTTTATGCGATTCACTGCGCACCAGTTTTACGCTTCCCGCATCATTAATTCCACCTCTGCCTAACCTGCCGCCTTGAAATTCAAACAAATTATCGGCAGAAAGAGCAACCTCTACCTGGCTTGCGTTAGGCAATCTTTCGCTGTGAGCTTTGGCGTTAGCATAATATTGCTGCTGAGCTCCCTTATTAATTTGTCCTGCTAAAATAAAACTTATCTCCTCTATACTGGGGCTTCTAATTACAGTGTTTTCTATTAACTGTCCTTCAGACTCTCTTCTGGGGATGAGCGCAACTTTTTCCCCTTCAGCGATTGATTCCAGGAATGCCAAAGGCACGCCGAAGATACCAGGAACACCGTTGTTATTTAATTCCTCGCTTAAATGGCTGATTGCGCTGCCCAGGTTTGAAAAAGCCCCCGCTACATTATGGCGTTGCATTAACTTCTTTGCCTGCGTAGGGCTGATACTGCCGAAAATAACCAAAATTACCGGAAGCTCACCGGCTAAGGGAATATCTTCTCCGGCAAATTCCCTATCAATACTCCAAAGCACCTCTGAAACGCATTCTATTACATTCTTATCAATTCCAAGCTTTAGAATACTAACTGCCCGCCACATGGCAAACCCCACCTGGAAGTTACTTTCTCTAATAAGCTTCTTGGTCAGATTTATTACTTCCAATGAACATGAATTAAGCCAACCTTCAGGATGTTTGTTCCTAATCTCCTGCAACGCTAGATCTAAACGCGCTATTTCATCATCCTGCATTATCTGCTTATGGTCACTGGCAGCGCCAATAATGCTGAGATAACGCTTATGGCGCAATGTTCCCAACATCTCTATCCAAATAAAATATCCTTCTGCCATTGCCGCATAAGGCTTATTAAATTCATCATTTAAATCTAACTCTCCTGTAAACAGGCCTTCGGGCATAGCCTTTCTCAATTTCTCTATCTTTTTATACAATATATAAGGGACAGTAAACAAATTCTTATTATTCACCTTTAATTCTCTTTTTATATCGTTGGCGAGACTCGTCACTAAATCCCTTGAAACTACTATCGCCGCTGAATCACCCTGCATTTGCGAAAGAATCCACTCTACAGATGCATCCAGCTCTTCGATCTCCTTAGCTATCTTTGCCTGCAGCTCCTCTTTCCCCCCGGTAATCCTAAGCCTGTTTTCGTATAAGGACAACAAGGCTTGGTGGTATTCTGGGCTGATTTCTCCACTTGCGGATAATTTAGTCAACCAATACATGGAATTATAAAGCTTGCCATACTCCGGTTTCTCTGTAGCAGAGACTACCTTTTCTAAGGCTTGGCCTAGGGCGCTATCCGGAGAAATCCCTTCTTTAGATGCAGCTTCTTTCCAGATAGCGATATCAGCTCGCTTATTCATCTCCGCGCGGCTATCTCCAGAGCTGCCATAACAACTCCATACCTCCAACAAATCGTGGGAAACTCTAACCATCATTGCCCTGCCTATTGCAGGTTCAACTACCCTGTTACGCCCCGTGCCCTGGGCCTTTCTTTCAAGCGGAGAGCTAGAAGCTAACGGACTGCTGGTCTCATCTGGATTTTGTGTTGCTTGTAAGCCAATCTTGTTTTTTACTACTAAAAATACCCTGTTTACGGTTAATCTATTAAGGCAGCTTACTGCGCCTGCACATCTCCTTAAATAATTTGTATCTCCGTAACAAGGCGGACAACTGCTTTTCCTAATTACCGTAGCATTATCGGCAAAGGGCCTGACATCTTCGGGATCTGTAGGGCCAAAAATAGCAACCACAGGAGTTTTAAGGCTGGCGGCAAGATGGCCGATTCCGGAATCATTACTAATCACCACGGCGCATCTTTTAATCACTGCCGCAGTTTCTAACAAGGGAAGCCCCTGGATAACAATATAACCCTTGCGCGCTAATTTATTATAGTTTAAGGCATTCTCCTGCGGTCCTTTGAAAATCAATATTTTTGCATGAGGGAATTCTTCTTTGATTTTAACTGCCAATCTTGCGAAACGCGTAAAACTCCAGCGTTTCTGAATGCCAACCTGGCTATCACCGCAGCCTACATGCATGGCCACCAATAAATCTTTTTGCGTTATCCCTTTTTCTCTTAATAAGCGCAAGGCAGAACCTTCCTCCTGTTCGGAATAGCGTAAGGTAAGTTCTGCAGTATTTTGCTGCGGTTGGATCTTCCCAATGGTAGACTTATCGATTACCTCCAAGTTTCTGGCAACTCTATGCCTGGCGCCAGGGAATATCACTTCATCAGCTAATAAATTTGATTCCGGGGAAATACGACCTTCTGCAATTATATATTTACTGCCAATAACTAAACTAATAAATTTACCTCTTATCGTAGAGCCGGAAACGTCTAAAACACTTAAATCAAACCTGTGGCGCATCAAAGCAAGTATTGCAATTATCTCTTTTAATAACAGCCTGTTTCTTGTGCTCTCGGGATAAAGAATAACCCCGGCTATATCTGGATTATATTTAAATACCTCAAAGTTACGCCTGTTGCACAACACATATATTCTGCTTTCGGGGAATTTCTTCTTAAGCGCACTTAAGCTGGGAGTTTGCATAATCGCATCTCCGATGCCATGAAAGCATATGTAGAGGATATTTTTTGGTGCTGTTACAAAGGGATGGTAATGAATAGCTGCCTTGCGGAATCTTAACAAAAGCCTAGTTAAAGGATTGTTGAGCAAGAGTATGAATGTCGACCTGATAAAGCTGTCTTTTTGAGAAATCCAGTAATTTCTTGGTGGAGCCTTTCCTGATATACCTCTTTTAACAAACCAATTATCCTTCGCGTCACCGGCCTGTTGAGCTGTTTTAACATCTTTCGGCGCTTGCACATCTGGGATAATGAAAGCGCTTTCCCCTTTGATAAAATAAAACATGCCCTGCGGGGAAATAGCCTTTAGAATATTTAATAATCTATTTTTACCAACCGGGCTCGATGACTTTTCTCTGCCCTCCTCGGTACTGCGGACAATCTCAACCGCCACTACATCACCATAAAGCTCTAACCCGCCATCTGAAAGCATAAACGCTATATCAGCATCAGTAAGATGCACCGGGCATAAGGTATCCCGGAATTGGATAATAATCCTATGCTCAATAGCAGAATCTTCAATAATTGCTCCGTTCATAATTACAAAACCGCGTTTCTTTAAAAATCCCCAGATTCCGTGGATAGCCTCACTCCTACTTGTGGTCTGGCAATAAATATCCAGGTCAACCGGATGCTTACCTGAAAGGTAATTAGAAACCTCCTCTATACTTAAAAAACCAAGCTCTAGCGCACCATACAACTCATCTACGGATAACAATTCTTTAAGATTTAATAACTTGCTTACCAACAACCTATCTGCGTTCTTTACAATACCCCTGATTTCAGCTGCCCTCCTTGCCGATTCCTTACTATAGGTTTTATCTTTATCTGCTGCGAATAATGATTTATGCAACAAAGTCTTTGCGCGCAATGATCGTAAGGAGGATAGGGATACTGGCGCAAAAGGCAACCCGGATTTCTTATTATTAAACATTAATATCATTCCTGAGGTAAGAGCCTTTTCTTCTCCAATATGTTTATTAACGGTCACGAATTCCATTTTGCCACTTTTGCCAACTTCAAATCTAACGAGTTGAAAACCATAGTAATCATTAACATCAGCTAACCCTAAGTCAACATGTAGGGCTAATTCCACCGGGATAGAGCCTGCCGGTAATTCCACCACCGCCCCTTTTAGATACCCTCTAAAAGTCTTAGTTATGACCATTACCTCTATTTTACCGCTAAGGCCTTGAAAACTTCTTAAACAATTAGCCGCAAAGTCTTCTGTTAATATTATGTCCTCAGGTGCAAATACCTGCCTGGGATTGATATTGCCTAACATGCGTTCTAATTTATATAACCAGTGCGGTTTGCTTAATTTACCTACCGCTTTAAATGACCTATTCTCCCCGTATTGGCTATGCTGCCCAAAAGTATACAGATGAAAATCATCCTTGGTCATAATCATGATCTCACAGGAACCAATGCCGAAAACTTTAAAATTTATATGTATTGCTTCATAACCTAAACTCCTTCTCCTTTTCATTTCGTACTGGTCAGCTTCAAGCAAAAAAACACCCAAATCGCAAAGATATTGCTTCACTACTTCACTCATTAATAATACTTCCTGCGTAATAATTAACCATCCATTTAGATCGTTTATTTCTTCAGGACTGTTACAATCCTTCTTCTGCGGGTCTTTAATCTTCTCATAGCTGCTATATAAACCTTTCTTCCTGTAGAGTAGTTGTGCTTTCGGGTCAAAGCCCAGGACATAATCAGTTAAACCAGGCGCACGGGGAGCAAAGCCGGCAATCACCGCCTCTGCTATATTTTGGTTCAGGCTATCATAATCTATCCCTGAGCGAGAAGAATCCAGCAATTTTTGGTCTATTTCTTCATTCATCTGAATAAAATCATCCGGCTGTCTATATTGAAAGGCAAGGTCGCATAAACGGGTAGAAATATTTCGGTTAAACCTCTCCATTAAAGGCACATATACCTCAAACAATACGCTGGCAACAAGCTGCCTTTCCTCTCTTGTTGCCCCGCGCACTGCCAAATCACAACAAATATGCAATAATATACGATAGTCGCCTTCAGCCAGCTGCTCAATAAACCTTAAATAATTTTGTAAAGTCCTCGGGGAACCTAAAACATCGATGCCATTGCCCAAATAAGGCAGGTTGATTGTTTGAAGCTTTGAAATTGTCTTATAAAGATATTCTTGAGCAAATCCTCCTAAAATTCCCAGCTTTGCTGGTAAAATATATTTTAATCTCTCCGCATTTATTTTATGCAATAAGGATATGGCTATTGTTAAAACCCCTCCCCCCAGATAAGCCACCTGGTAAGCAGCCTTACTGGCGTGCTGAAAGTAACTTTCGCCGTCTGCAAATTGCATATCTGCATATTCTTCTAATGCTACCTGAGAGACTCGTTCAATAACTTCTAACTCCTGCATATCTACAGGGTGATCTGCAGGGTGATTGAGTAAATATATTTCAATAATTTTGGATGGGCTTACATCCTCTTCTAATATTGGCGAGGAAGAAGTTGGCTGAAGACTTGTTAAGTTGTTTGCAAAAGTATTTATTAACTCATAAAATTTTAATCTATTTGTAACTAATATTTTATTATTATTCACGCCCCGCGGAAAGAAAGGAATGCTCCCCACCAGCCACGGAAGGTAAAGCATTCTCCTATTAATAGACTCTTTCCAGCGGTGCATAAAAAACTTGCTATTTCTAACTTGAGAGAATAACCCTAGAGCTGACCTTCTGCCTGATAAGCCCGGCAATTGACTGGCTAAGCTCAAGCCATGAACCTGAACTTGTCTTGCCGATAACGCTCCAATCGGTATTGATGAAGAGGTCATACTCATGCGTCCAATCCGAATATTTTGCGCTGACAAAAATCCCGTCCTTAAATGACCTAACCCTGATAATCTCGATATCTGATAAAGTATACATTTTGCCACCTCCTGAGTTAAGGATAGCCCTGAGGCTTCTCCTTGATTAGATTTATTATTTATCCATGTATTTATTAATTCTAGCAACGAGACAACCGGGCTAGAGGCTTGGCTTCCCTTAACTACCTCAGCATACACATTAACAGCATACCTCTCCTCCATTGCTCTTGCAGTAACCAACTTATTCGCTGCCAAATACGAACGCAGCATAATTTCTTGCCAATGCCTGACCTCCTCATAATAAATATGGGAAATCAATTCGAGTTTCCTGAAAATATCTCCCGGACCTGAGCGGTAAAATGTAGTATTATCTGCTATGTCGCCTTCCGGAGTAAGTAAGGAATAAGGACCAAAAAGAAAGCCATTGCCTTCTTTTGTCTCTAGGTTATAATCATTAATCCATTCGATAGGACCAGCACCTCTTAATGCGATATTTACGCCACCATTACGTCCAGTCCTCTGGTCAGAAGTGCCACATGCCTCTTCAAATGGACGCGGCATATTAATACAAATATCTGCACCAATTGCCTGCATTTTTAGAAGCTTGGCATCCGAATAAGGAACATACACAAATCTTCCTTGTAATTCCTGAACCTGGCTTGTCCACTTAATAAACTCCCTAACCCACAGATCCATATAAGCAGGGCCGGCTATTACAATCTGCATGCCTAATCCATTTATTTCTTTTTTATCTTTAAACAAAATATTCAAAGTGTGTTCAACAATCTCTTTTAAACACCAGGTATTACAATTATACTCAGAAGATAAGTTCTCAATGTCTCTCAACCAAAGCCCCTTGAGTTCTTCTCTGGTAAATACCCTGCTTCTATCAGCGCAGAGCACATGCACCAAGAATCTTATCATCGGATATTGACTCTTGTAATCAACGATTCTTCTTACCATCCAAATAGTAGGCTTGGCCGCATCAAGTATTATGCCGGTCCTAAAACGCACTTCTTCCAAGGCTTCATTTTTATTCTCAGCATGAATCTGGCATAACTGTTCAGGTAAAGGAATAATATTATTGCGCTGCAGAGTTAAAAGCTTATCTGAAACCCAGGTATCACCGGAACCATTCAATACTCCTACAACAGGAGTCTTGAATTCTTCTTTATAAACCTCAGGATAAATATTACGAAATAACCTTTCAGTAATCATGGCATGCTCTTTACTTACTCCGTTAATGATATCCGCTAGCTTGGTTGCAGCGTAACAAAAATCAACCCAGCCATCTTTAAGGAATATTGAATGTATATTTTGTACTATCCTGCCATTAACCCCTATTTGATAAATCATACGCCTGACATCAGTTCCGATTTCTGCTGGATTAAACTTTTCTAGCCCGGCAGGAACAACCGTATGATTTGTTAAAATAACTTTGGTTTTGTTAAAAGCAGCATCATCTCTAGCAAGTGCCGCTGCAACAACAGTATGAGCTTCATTTAAATGTAATATATCCGGAGTTATTTCGAGTCTCTTTAATAACTGATATACTGTCTTCCCAAATACTACCTCCTGAAGAAAGCGTCTGGCACGATGCTTTTTCCCATGTGTACTTACGTCTGGATAAAGCACATCAAATACTTTAGGGCTCCACAATAAATACAAAGGAGTACCGCCGCGTACTACCTGAAGTACAGAGACATTAAACAAAGGATTGTTATGCATGTTGTCAGGCTCATTGTCATCCCATGCATAAACCTGTAACTTTATGGGCCTACCATCTTTACCAATTACCATCCTAACTATCCCCTTCTCTATGAGTTCGTCATACTTAACCCTTGAACGTACGCCACCTTTGAATATTTCAGCATAACCCGGCATAATTCCCAGTGCATTCATGCCAATATAAGCAAGCCCTTCTAACTTATCTCCATAGTAAGCACCTAATCCCCCCCTTGTATTTGCATCCTGAGCATCACTGCCTTTAAATTCCGGGATATTTCCTTCCATGGAAAGAGTCACTAATAATTTATCTATTAGCCCAGGTGCATTTTGCTGCAACCAATCATCAAAAACCCCCACTTCCGGTGTAACCGGCGAGCTAGATAAATTCAAGATAGATGAATTATCTAGCTGCGCCATGTTTTCAATATTTTGATTCACCTGTAATGCGACAAGCGCCTCAACCAAATCATCAGGCGCTACTTTATTACTTCTTTCAAAGCCACACCCCTGGCATTTATGAATAATAACCCAGCCTTTTTTGCCGCTGTATTTAACCCCAGCTGGATGCATTAATTCTTTGCAAGTAGATGCGCGGTCACCGGGATTAATGCCATCAAGATGCTTTGACCATAAACAATCCGGACAGTGATTTCTATAGCTGCCTTTTAATAAAGGAACTACTGCCCCGCATTGCTCGCAGGTAAAAGCAGAATCATATTTACCTACTGCCGGAGAACTGGCAAGCGGATTGAAAGCGTTTACTTCCTTTAATAAATAAAAACGCCTGTTTGTTTGTAAAATGCCAACACCAAAAGTTTGTTTTTCGGCGATGGGGCTAGAACCTGTTTCTAATGGAGCATACCACCTAATTATTCTACTTGGTTTATCAGATTTATTAATAAGGGTATATTTTCCTAAATAAGCGGGGATTATGGCGCAGTCATTTTTGGCAAGTACAACGCTATCCCTAGGCCCTGCTCTTATTTCTACTGAACCATCTAAAATAAAGATAGGGTAACCATTTCCATTAGAATCTTCTTCTAAGCGACCAGTAACAATAAATTCATCAACCACAACTTCGCTAGTGGTAAAAAGCCTGGCTATAGTATTCTTTTGTTCATCAGAATAAGTAGTAATTCTCTGGCTAAACACAGTATCTAAATCCAATTTCTTATGCGCAGGGATACCAGCCCTTCCTTTTGCATCATCCAATACTTCCAGCGTACCTGCTAAATCCTCTTTATTAGGCCGTGGTAATTTACCATCCGTCCTGTCCCAGGGAGAAACCGTGGCGCGCTTAAGATCTCCTTTCTTAATTTCCTCTCCGGTAGGAGCATGCGACCATTCCCAAATAGTAGTGCCAGCGCGGATAGCATGAATTAAAGCCCCACTGACTATAATAAGTTCACCTGATTTAGCTTCTAATTGATAAAGCAGCGTTTCTAAGGTTCCCTGTCTATATGCCTCTTCCAATAATTCACTGTTTACATCTTGATTAAAACCAAGATAAAGCCTTGCCCCTGCAGGACTCGTCATCCACATTTCTGGTTTTGCCGGACGGCTAGGATGCCCCATAGCCGGATGCACCTGGACTGATAAAGATTGTCCGGCATCAATAAGCTTCATAATTGTCGCCATATAGGGCCCATATTTAGCAAAATGCTGTTCTCCTAAAACTGATCTGCCATCTTTGGCCAATAATTCAACAAGAGTCTGGGTTGAACCATCAGGTGAAATAACTTGCGAAGGATAGGTCTGGTCATCAGAAGCAAGCCAGAGCTCTCCTACAGGTTCATTTTCCGGTTTTTCTTTATTTGCATCGCTGATATCTATTGGATTAATATCCGCAGGCGTAATCCCTAAAAGCGAAAGAATCTGTGAATCTTGAGCTAATCTACCCCAGGTAAAACCGTGTTTGCCAGTGCGGATGTTTGCTGTAGAAACACGAATGATTATAGGCGAAGACCCGCTAGTATATACTTCTGCAGCAGCTAACCAATCAAATACCTCCCTGGGACTCCAAACTGAATTCTCAATCTCTCTCAAAATGCCATCAGGATCATGTGTAGTCATTGCCACAATTTCGTCTGCCCTGCCTTGAGTAAGGGCATAATCATAGTTGCGCGTTTCCGCTGCATTTCCTGAAGGACGCACATGAAAACGGCTCTGGGCATCCCACATCTGTATGCCATCATCCACGCGATCGCCAAAGTTCATACGTTGAATGGCTCCGAATCCTTTACCAAAAGAAAAAAAGCGCTGCATATCATCTCTAAGGCTTAGTAATATTCGCGCTATTTCGCTATCGTAAACAAAAACCTGCTTTCGTCCATCCCGATATGTCACTTCTATGGCTTGCTGGTCATCGTTAAAAGAAACGTAGCCGATTTTTAGTTCTTGGTTAGGAGTATAGCGGTCTAAGATGCGCATGCCGGTACGTTTGGTCCCAGGAGGAACCGGCATTTCGTGAATAATCCCTGCGGCACTATAATAATGATCGAGTTTGCCTTCAAACAATTTAGAAACCGGCATTGCTCCTTCTGTACCATTACATCCATAATAGTTCATAGACATCAAATCCACAGCATGCATCACTATCTCAGCATCTCTTGTGATTAATTTGTCTAGCGGCCTTCCGTTAGGCAATACAATATTAGCCCCAATGAATCCTCCGCCATTAACCTCGTTTGCCACAATGTGTGCAGAAGGATCTGCGCGCAGCATGCGCAGTATACGATAAACAACATAGGGCGAACCAACAGATGTACTTTCGAACTTTATGCCATATTGTGCTAGATACGATGGAACATCCTCGCTTCCGGTAAGCGGCTGCACAAAATGAGTTGCACCAAGGAAACGAGCTAAAATTGGACCCAAAACATCCCCTCGCCAAAATCTTCCTTTTTCATCAACCACTAGCGGACGATCAGCATCGCCATCTGAAGAACGTATCCCTAGAAATCTTAATTTTCTTCCATCATGCATAGTAAGCCAAACTATTCCATTGTTATCGGTTACACCCTGATAATCTCTTTTAATATCCTCTACGGCCTTTGCGAGAAACTTAAGATCAGCCTGGGTCATATCTTCAGTATCAAGTGCTTTAAAATCATGTGCCAATGGTTCAAGCTCAATTACCTCAGCCCCCATTGCACGGTAATTCTCAATATGGCGCCTGGCTCCAACAGTAGAATGCATCCAATAACCCAGTACATATCCTTTATATGGTTGATCTGGGAACGCATCCAGATTCCTTCTGGCAAATGCCCTTGCTGCCTCTTGGTTAGCTGCTGCATCAAAAGCAGCAATATCCGGTTTAAACTCTTCCTTAAGGTAGCCATCTACGGTAAATACAGATTCATCTAGAGATTGGTTATAACGCCTTTCTCTGGCTTTTTTCACCGCTTCAATGATTTCTATGCGATCAGATGTTTGAGATTCGCTCTGCTCGGTCCACTCTCTCGGTTCATTCAATACCTCACCATTCTCATCATAAAGTTTTAACCCATTCATCTCACCTGCGGTGTGGCTTCCAGTAATCATAATCCCCGGCCTCTTGGTTATTTGACACCAATAAGCTAATATCGGTGTAGCCTCTGCTCCAAGGTAATCTACTTCAATACCCAGTAATTGCAGGGCGCAAATTACCGCTGCCGCAAACTCCGGGCTGCTATCGCGGAAGTCACGGGCTAAATTCAAGATTTGCCCTGGAATAATTTCATGGCGCTCATTTAATTTAATCTGTTTCTTTTGAATAGCCCAACTCAGGAATCCTTCAGTAATTACAAACGGCTCAAAGTGTCTCATCTGACTAAATAACCCACGGAAACCGCTGGTGCCCATACCGGTGTCTTTGCGTTCCCATTTTAGATTTGCTCCTAGGCTATTGGAAGGATAAGCTGATTTTGCCGTTGACCTACGCATACTTGCGCTTTTTAAACGCGCCTGCAGCGTGACACGCAGCACCCTTAAATCAGGAGCAGTACGCGGTTGATTCAATATCTGCTTACCAGGGAATGTGGTTGCTGCCAACTGCTGATTGAAAGTAATCAAATCTCCCAATGCCCCATCCAACGCTAGATCTGTTGGTAAAACAACAAAACGACTATCCGGGGCAATAACGTTTGGATCAGGTATAGAAACTGTCTCCAGTGAATGCGGACGGATAGCAGTCCAGGCATCATGATCATCATAAGCAAAAGCCCCTTCAATAATCAAAAGCCTGGGGAAGTCAGTTGCCAATAATCCATAATAATCTGTAAGGTGACGGGACACAATAAAACCATTGATTTGAGCATCTCCAAAACGCTCAGCATCTTTTCCTAAATAGTATCTGCCATCTTCTGCGCGCAGATCATCAGCTGACATATTCATAGAGATAAATATGCCTTCAGCTCCTTGTGCCTCTTCAATAGCCTGAGTCATAAGTTTTACCAGAGCGCGAAGTGAAATAGGTTCACCTGTGTCTATTCTTGGGAAGAGAGAATTAAATTTATCTAAAACTCCTGATAACGCCTGTATTGATTCTTCAAATGTCTGGTATCCCACTGGAACAAAAGATAATCCCTTTGCCGGAATATTCGCTAAAACTCCGTCCGCTACCCCTCCATGGAGAGCCTGAGCTATAAAAACAGGCAAGGCCACTGTTTTCCCAGACATTACTGCCTCTTGCAGCTGTTGAATTGTCTCTTGGAAATTCACAGGAGAAGATGAAAATACAACTGCCTCGCTAGGGACTATTTCAAATGCTGCCCAAATATCAAATGCTTCGCCTCGCCCATAAACTATCTTTTCTCCGCCTGCCTGCCAACGATGCAAATCATAATATACTGCTCCACTTTCACGTAATAATGGCTTGCCTGCATCATCTATCTTCCAAAATGGGCCATGCTCATAACCCGGTAGTATCGGAAACAATCTTTCGTTTTCATCAACCATTCCACCTTTACCAGTCCCATTAAATATTCCAAAGTGAATTTCGCAGAAAGCAGGCTGCGACGGCGTAGGTTTATCACTATGATTATGCATGCCGCAGTTTACGCCCTTGCCAGCAGCCCAGAATTGCACATAAACAATTTCCTTGCCTTTAAAATCCAATATTTGAAAAGCACGTAAATTGTAAAATGGGATATCTTTAAAAGCATCTCTACCCCAATCTAACTCATCCACCCTCTTCCACTGTAAATATTCACTTAAAGGACCAGCCATGACTGCTTGATTCATTCTGGATATTTTCTTAGGGGCAGTGCCGGTTTTTATCATTAATGCTAAGGTGGCGCCAGCTTGATCAGCTTGAATAAAATTATTATGGTTAAACAAAAGATTCCTTACTTCCTTAGGTGATGAAAACGCACCGCGGTAGTGACTTAAAAGGCTACCGGTAATTACCTTTGCATATATATCTCCAGAATAGTCAGCGAGATTAAATTTTACCAAGGGCGCTAACTGGACAAACCGAATATTCCAACCAGCCATAGACCATTCGGGAGTGATGCTTATAGAGTGGGAAGCAGGGTTATTAAATCTAATCTCTACCCCACCACGTATACTTTCCTTTAAACACGCAGCTTTAACCGGTGAGCTGGATTTTTCAGATATAACCACGCTCTGCATACCCTCAACTAATCCCCATAATCGCTGTTTAAAACTGCTTGTCGGTATCTCAACAGGGCTAGAAGTAGTTATTGAACGAACTGACAGCCCACCCCTCACCACCGCACCATAACTGCGTTCGTTTGAAAGAGCAGAGAAAGAAACCGGCGAACTAGCAAGCGCCCTTGTGTAATTATGGAACTCCTGGTAATTGCCGTCAGGACGGTAGTAGGTGTGCACTGCATCCATGATATCCGGCCAGTAGTAATACTGGTATCCGTCAAAGCGGATCTGGCTGCGCAGGATGGTAGTGACCTTCTGGTTAAACTCTTCGGTTAAAGAGGTTAGCGGAAGTACAATCGTAAGTGTCTTGCCGGGAGGAGGAAGATCTGTAAAGTGTAAAACCTCATCATCTGATAAGCGGATAACTTTTTCTTCCGGATTAATGCGCGTAGATATCTCCTGGACAGCCCAGCTGAAGCGCTCTGCGCCTAACTCATCCAGCTGTGTTCTCTGAGGAGACTCTTTAGTAATTAAGACGTTTGTCTCAGTAGCGGTGTCAGCCTGGGCAGGCTGCCTGTTTACATGATAGATACCTAAGGCATACTGTTCGGCAAATTCATAGGCGGTAGTAAGGAGCTGGATTTCCGGGAGGCGCTGCAGCGAGACAATAATCCTGCCTGACAAATCGCTATCTTTGGTTAATTTAGGATCGTTAAGTAAAGAGATGATCTCCTCTCCAATTGCGGCCACTAGTTCATGCTCCTTGCTGGCGAGATTTTCTGCTAAGGAGAGGATTCTTGCTCTGTCTAAGCTTTGAGGCTTTTCTACAAATACCATATGGAATAAAGCAACTGCAGCCTGAGAGCTCTTTTCGCTTGAGAGTTTATTGATCTGGATAAAGTAGTTAGTAGAGGTGGCGCTGATACGCTTGCGGGTATCAGAGAGGTCCTCTTCATTCTTTTTAGTTAAGGTGTGTGTCTGGGCTCTCCTTATATATTCAGCACCTAAGGTACGCAGGCGGCTATAAGCATCAAAGGTAAAGGCAAATCTAATCCTCCTAAAGAGCTGGATAAATACCAGGTCATAAAGATCCCAGGCAACCATGGCCATCTCCTCCCAGAGGGATTGCTTGGAGACATTCGGACGGCGCTCGCCGGGTATTCTCTTGTGCCCGCCTACAACTCTAGCCCAGGCCATGGAGAATCCGGTAAAGATAAACTCCACAAATTGTTTATAGTAAGGCTCCTCTGTCCTGAGCCAGGCGCCATTAGTAGGAATAGGCAGAGGAAGCCGCATGGTCTTCTGGTTAAAGCAATCCTGGTTCCAACGGCTGAAGTTGATTGAACTTAAACCTCTTATCCCCATATGCACGGTCATCATTACTACCTGCTGTAAGTCTCTTGGGTCAACAACCCCCTGGTTATGGTTAAACCAGAAGTTGTAGCTCTCCGTAAAGAGGGCTTCAGCGGCATTGTCCCTGGCATTGTTAAAATGCATGGAGCAAAGGGCGATCTTCTTGATGGCTAAAGACTGCAGTAAGGATGAAGCCGGGAATATACTCAAGAGAGTTGAGCTCACCCAGCTGTAGGTACGCGCAACTTCCTCTAATACCCTTGAATTGGGGAAGGCATCTAAGAGGCTACTGATCAGGCGCGCAGGAAGAGACTGGCGTAATGGCTGAACAGCAATACCTCTCTCATCATCAGTAGACAACATGCCTACGCTGTATTGGCCGCTGTATCTGCCTAAAGCCTCATCACCCACCCAGAGGAAGTCTACGGGGATTAAATCATAGTTGCCTTCGCGTACGCGTAAGGTATTACTTTGTCCTGGCTGAAGTTTAAAATCAGGCATGGCCTGGCCTGCCAGTTGATCATCGTAGCTTAAGCCTAATGCTGCATCTGAGGTGTGTCTTAAAGGAAGCTGCAGGTCATCTTCAGTAGTTACCAGCCATACGCTCCTGCCTACCTCTTCATTAAGTATAGTGGGGTTGTTAAATGCAGTCTGCGCCTGGCCGCGGTTATGCTCCCTTTGGAACCTCAGGCGCTGTTCACTTTTAACCTGGCGCATCTGGCCTACTGCCTGAGGAATAAGTCCTGTTGAGCCATCTGCAGAATAACGGTAATATTTATTTATGATGCTATCGAATATCTTGCGCTGTGAGCTGGACAGGGTATTAAGGTTAACTAATAAATTATCAAACTCTTCGGCATTGCCTACATTAATACCTAAGAGTAAGGTTATCTCTCCATACATCTGATTTAAAAGCACCGCCTCTTTAGCCAGGCGCTCTTTTGCTAATGCCTGGCGCGCAGACCTTCTTACTACTGCGGCCATAGGAAGCGAGTCATCATCAAAGTTGCCCATGTTCGCTTCAGTTAAGGCAACGGTCACGGTACGGGCACCGGCGATATTCTGGGTAGCAAAGGTATAGTTGATGATCTCGGTAAATCTGTTTTCCAATTGTTCAGACAGGCTCTTCTCTAAGTTCTTTAATACATCCTCTTTTGTCTGAGGATCGAGATTCTTTACGGCCTTGCTGTTGGCATAGCGCTGCATTAAGAACTTAATATAGTTACTGCGTAAATACTCCTGCTCTTCGCGGGAGAGATAGCGTACTCTGAAGCCGCGCCTGCGGTAGGCCTCTGCTACATCGCGGTTAGAAAAAGCAGCATCGCGGTCAGCTGGCCTGGCCTTTGGATCAGCCGGGGTGTTATCCAGGATAAAGAGCTCGATGTCAGCTTTGTGGCCGAATAATTCTAAGTTCTGAGTGTACATACGCAAGGCCTGGTCTAATCCTTTAGGACGGCCATAGGTACAGGTGACCAGGAAGTTGATTTTGATATGATGATTACGTTTAAGGGTTTGCTTAGCAAAAAGGCCATTAGAGATTATAGCAGGAAGCTCTTTGCGCGCGCTGGAGTATCCAGTAAGCTTATTCCAGATGCGGCTAGATAATCCTGAATCATTTAACAAGGTATAGAACCTGCCGCTTTGAGTTAATACATCGCGCCGGATTAACTGGGATAAGCCGCGCTGCATTACGCCTATGTTAAAGTCGGCAGCTGAGATCTCCTTAATCAGTGCGTATTCATCATAGATGTAAGCTCCCCTCTTACCTAAATCTACTACCTCAAGGTTAACCCCCACCATATGGTTTAGCGCCAGGAAGGCTTCACGTAAGAGAGCAATCTGTTCTGCAGTAAGTTGGGGATTTAATGCTGCTTTGCGCAGACCAAAGATTACCTCTTTTGCTTCATCATTAAGAGAATGGCTGATTAAATCAATAGTTTGCTCAGGAACATAGTCCTCAAAGAGTGCGCCAGCTGCTCTTGTTGGATCGCCATACTGGCGAGCAATCAATAAGGCATTGGAACGCGTGGCAATGCGGTCAAAGAGATGGGCGGAGATAGATGAAGATGCGGTGCGTACCAGGGCACCTAGTACTGGGCTAGAACCATTTGCCCAACGGCTCTCGGCAAAATCATAGATAGCGATCATTTCAGGTATGCGCAGCTTCCAATCATATTTATCAGGATCCATAGCCGAACGCATTGCTGCAACCCAATTAGCCTTATCTGTACTAAACATAGTCAAAGCTATGCCAAAAGCTTTAATAAACCCTCTGGCAGTTTCTTTGAAAGCCTGATGATAGCCATAATCAAACTCTGGGGCTATAAAATCTCTTAGTGTGCCTCCGACCTCTACAAAATCTTTATGCCCTCCCGTATTAGTTAAGAATGATAATGCGCCTCCTAAAGCGGCCTTGATATTGCCTAACCCACACGGTTCATATTGCGATGGCTGCAAATAACCAAATCCGCTGGCATTCAGTTTATTAACCAAGCTGGAATTAAAAATACTGAGCAATGCTACCTGTCCTATATATTGATTAACTAATACTTCTAATTTGTTAATAATCTGCACGCCATCATCATCACCAGGAGTACCTAGAATCACTAAAAGAGGTTTCTCGCCTTGCGGCAAGCGCATACGCAAGAGGACATCAACAAACCTATCTCCCTGCCTAATACCAAGCGTATGATCCTCATCCAGCTCTACGAACAAGATACTATAACCTTTCTGCCTGACTAAACGGCTAGCAGCAAAGATTAGAAAATCAAAAGCATCAGCTTGTTCTGCAAAATCAAGCCTGCCATAGCACATACCAGGCCACCTACCATTACCAGCATTATATTCCCTAATCAGTTGATTGATCTCCGTAGCTAAGGCCCGGGCATTCTGTCTTCTTTTTGAAAAAAGATCAGCGTCATTGCGGTCAAACCGCGTATATTTAATTCCCAACTCTACATCTATAATTTCATCAAGTTCAGCTAAATTATCTGGAAGGTATAGCACAGTTTTCATGCCGTTGTATACCGGCCTTACCGCCCCTTCGAAAGCACGACGGAGAATTACTCCTCCTAATCCAGAACCAAAAGCAGCATTTTGAAGCTCTTCCGCATTACCCTTGCTTACCGGAACAACCACGTCTGCAAATTCTAAGGCCCCTTTTAAGAAACTATGCCCACCCCAAAACTCTAGGCCATGTTCAATCTGATACTGTAAATATACAGGTAATTTAGTAAGATGAAAAATATCTATGAACGCAGAATTACCGTAATACCATATCTTACCGTGTCCCAAAATATTTCTATCCCTCAAAACAGGCAGTAATATGTCCTCCGCAGGCAAAGAAATAACATTGTCAAATCTGCCCTGATAGAAAAAGTTATGGGAAATAATTTGTGCTCCTGCTTTAGATACATGCTCACTAAACTCCGGATTATGCCGATACTCATTAACCGTTGCATTCAGATATACCGGCCCCAGCCCTGCCTGCCAACCATTAAAATGAAAATCATTAACTCTGATACCTAATTGCCTGGCCGAATGCATAGGCATGCGCGAAAGTATAATCCCCTCGAGATAACCGTATAATGTATCAGAATAGCCAATACCGTTAATGCGGTCATTTGGATATACCACCCTATGTAATAACCTGGTAACATCTCGATAGCGCAGATAATGCACAACCCCCACCTGATTATACATTACCTCAAAATCAAGATGCCCTCCACCTACAGGCACAGAAGTATTAAAGATCCATTCAGCTGGACCTGTTGATATATCATCATTCGGATTCTCAAAATAAGGGTTAACTACAACTACCATATGCCCATTATCGGCAAGCTCTGCCCCTAATTCGCGTACGTAATCGCCTTCCCCGCCTTTTTTGGACCAACCTTCCATCGCGACCATCATAATCACCTTTTTGCCAATGGCCTGCGCTGCCTGGGCGCATCCACGCAATTCATTAATACGGGAGATAACCACCGGGCTGCTGGAACGAATTTCTACCGGGCTAGATCCCCTTACCAATACATTGTAAACATGAGCACGTAAACCCTCTTCAAGTTGGGCATCTTCTTCATGATTCCAGGGAGCTTGACGCACATCTAATAAAGTATAATTACCGCCAACAGTCCTGGTAACAGCATCACCATTATCTTTATTTTGAGGGTTATAGCCAACAGGCACCATCATTCTTACCTGCCCATCAGGAAACCCAGGATCTTTAAATGTTTTAGAATAAGCATCGCTAACAACTGCCCTTTGGACCTCTAGCTTTACAGTATTAATAACTTTATGCAACAGGCTATTCTTGACAACCAGCTCTGTTATAGTAACAGTTTCAAGATAAGAATTCTCTGCGCTAATCTTGCCTATTGTATTGTGTATAAAACTATTAACAATGCGAGAACCCGGCCATAAGATAGTTTTACCTTGAACAATAGAATTTTGAATAAATACTCCTTCAATCTCATACCCAACGCGCACCTGCTCAGCAGAAAGAATAACATGTTTACCTGTAGGGGTTTCAAAAGAAACAATGCTATCGTTCTTGATCCCACGCATACGGCGCAGGTCTTCGGCGCGGATACGTGACCAGATTTCAGCGCTCCCGCTGTTCACAACAGAACAAGATGGATCAACACTCAAAATAAGGCCAAGCAGGTCAGTTAATGTCTCCAGGCGCTCATTCAAGTTTGGTAGAGGTCCGCGATAAGTAACCCAGCGGCTCCAGGCCCCTAAATCAATAGCCCCTATAGGAAGCCTGTCTCCAAAAATAGCTTGATTATCCCGATTGAGCAAATAATACTCAAGCATCTCATACCCGACTTCATTGAGCATTCCCTGGGCGCTATCAAAACCTAGCACCATCTTGGTTTCGGTGGAAAGAAGCATCTCTAACCTCTTGGCCGCCGTGCGTAAATGCGCAGCGCGTTCCTCAAGTTGCATAGCCCGGAATTCTTCTGCAGAGAGAATAACTTCAGGAATATCAATATCCCTTAAAGCCTTAAGCAGGGCTGCTAAAGGCTGCACAAAATGCGGGTCAATGTCGCGGGCTTCGGGCTTCTCAAAGACTATTCCGCTGTCTACTTTTTCAAAAACACCTTTTTCCTGCCAATAGCCAAGAATACTTAACCACATCTCCATACGGATGCCAAAGGAACCATAATCATACCCAACCACACCCAAATGCGATAGCAATCCCCTAAATTGCTCTTGCTTTGCTATGGCATCTTCAATATTCTTTTCAAGTTTAAGCTCAACCAACTGTTCAGGAGTAAAGGCATCAACTCTTACATATTCGCCATTAATAGGATAAGCGAACTTCTTGTTGCCAAAAAACCCAACAATATCACCTTCGGGAGAAACCATCGCAGTACCGAACTCAAAAATATTCCTTGGCTGCATCATCGTGCGATCAATCCCAATAATAAATTTATCAAATGCAGCTCCCCTGCGTTTAATCTGTTCGTGCGGGATAGTACCGAAAGCCAGCTGGCTGGTCCAGAAAACATCTAAGTAACTACCGGAATTACTTGCTGCAAAGCTGCTGGAGTTCAAAACAACTGCTGCAACCAATTCCGCATCAACAAAACCTTTTTTAGTCGGAAGGCTGCCGCCTAATCTTTGGCGCCCCCGGCTATTGCCTAAGCTCTGGGTTAATGGACTGAAACGTTCGGCCAAACCCGCATCCGGGAATAAAGCTATTTTAGTTTCTCCGGCCATAGCAAGCTGACGTAAATTTACCCCCTTCTTTGCCGCCAACTGCTCAGCCTGGCGCCAAGCATAACCTAAACCAATAATTTGTCCGGCAGTAGTGGCAGTCCCAATGGATACAGATAAAACAATAACCCTTTTCCCACTTTGAGTATATACGCCCCTAAAAAGCTCTTTAAAGAATTTTTCCTTTGCCTTGGCCTCATCGTCAGTAGAAGAAGCAATGATATAGATGTCATACCCTATAAAAGGTTTCTCGGGATCAAAAATATTACGCATGGAGTCAATATTGCGGCGCCGTGTAGCAACAATATGGCTAAAATAAGTAAGCTCATCCCAGTTCTCTGCTGAAACAAGCTCCTTTACATATTCTAAAGCAATAGGGCCTGACTGACTGTCATCAAGGATCCATAAAGCATCCTCTATCCCTTGGAGCCTTGTTTCATAAAGATTTCTGGCTTCCTTAACTCCGTCAGGGAGGGAAGCTAATTCACTTCTGTACTTAGCAGCAAGAGCAGTAAGCCGTATCTTTGTATGCCTCATCGGCGAACTAGCAAGCGCCCTTGTGTAATTATGGAACTCCTGGTAATTGCCGTCAGGACGGTAGTAGGTGTGCACTGCATCCATGATATCCGGCCAGTAGTAATACTGGTATCCGTCAAAGCGGATCTGGCTGCGCAGGATGGTAGTGACCTTCTGGTTAAACTCTTCGGTTAAAGAGGTTAGCGGAAGTACAATCGTAAGTGTCTTGCCGGGAGGAGGAAGATCTGTAAAGTGTAAAACCTCATCATCTGATAAGCGGATAACTTTTTCTTCCGGATTAATGCGCGTAGATATCTCCTGGACAGCCCAGCTGAAGCGCTCTGCGCCTAACTCATCCAGCTGTGTTCTCTGAGGAGACTCTTTAGTAATTAAGACGTTTGTCTCAGTAGCGGTGTCAGCCTGGGCAGGCTGCCTGTTTACATGATAGATACCTAAGGCATACTGTTCGGCAAATTCATAGGCGGTAGTAAGGAGCTGGATTTCCGGGAGGCGCTGCAGCGAGACAATAATCCTGCCTGACAAATCGCTATCTTTGGTTAATTTAGGATCGTTAAGTAAAGAGATGATCTCCTCTCCAATTGCGGCCACTAGTTCATGCTCCTTGCTGGCGAGATTTTCTGCTAAGGAGAGGATTCTTGCTCTGTCTAAGCTTTGAGGCTTTTCTACAAATACCATATGGAATAAAGCAACTGCAGCCTGAGAGCTCTTTTCGCTTGAGAGTTTATTGATCTGGATAAAGTAGTTAGTAGAGGTGGCGCTGATACGCTTGCGGGTATCAGAGAGGTCCTCTTCATTCTTTTTAGTTAAGGTGTGTGTCTGGGCTCTCCTTATATATTCAGCACCTAAGGTACGCAGGCGGCTATAAGCATCAAAGGTAAAGGCAAATCTAATCCTCCTAAAGAGCTGGATAAATACCAGGTCATAAAGATCCCAGGCAACCATGGCCATCTCCTCCCAGAGGGATTGCTTGGAGACATTCGGACGGCGCTCGCCGGGTATTCTCTTGTGCCCGCCTACAACTCTAGCCCAGGCCATGGAGAATCCGGTAAAGATAAACTCCACAAATTGTTTATAGTAAGGCTCCTCTGTCCTGAGCCAGGCGCCATTAGTAGGAATAGGCAGAGGAAGCCGCATGGTCTTCTGGTTAAAGCAATCCTGGTTCCAACGGCTGAAGTTGATTGAACTTAAACCTCTTATCCCCATATGCACGGTCATCATTACTACCTGCTGTAAGTCTCTTGGGTCAACAACCCCCTGGTTATGGTTAAACCAGAAGTTGTAGCTCTCCGTAAAGAGGGCTTCAGCGGCATTGTCCCTGGCATTGTTAAAATGCATGGAGCAAAGGGCGATCTTCTTGATGGCTAAAGACTGCAGTAAGGATGAAGCCGGGAATATACTCAAGAGAGTTGAGCTCACCCAGCTGTAGGTACGCGCAACTTCCTCTAATACCCTTGAATTGGGGAAGGCATCTAAGAGGCTACTGATCAGGCGCGCAGGAAGAGACTGGCGTAATGGCTGAACAGCAATACCTCTCTCATCATCAGTAGACAACATGCCTACGCTGTATTGGCCGCTGTATCTGCCTAAAGCCTCATCACCCACCCAGAGGAAGTCTACGGGGATTAAATCATAGTTGCCTTCGCGTACGCGTAAGGTATTACTTTGTCCTGGCTGAAGTTTAAAATCAGGCATGGCCTGGCCTGCCAGTTGATCATCGTAGCTTAAGCCTAATGCTGCATCTGAGGTGTGTCTTAAAGGAAGCTGCAGGTCATCTTCAGTAGTTACCAGCCATACGCTCCTGCCTACCTCTTCATTAAGTATAGTGGGGTTGTTAAATGCAGTCTGCGCCTGGCCGCGGTTATGCTCCCTTTGGAACCTCAGGCGCTGTTCACTTTTAACCTGGCGCATCTGGCCTACTGCCTGAGGAATAAGTCCTGTTGAGCCATCTGCAGAATAACGGTAATATTTATTTATGATGCTATCGAATATCTTGCGCTGTGAGCTGGACAGGGTATTAAGGTTAACTAATAAATTATCAAACTCTTCGGCATTGCCTACATTAATACCTAAGAGTAAGGTTATCTCTCCATACATCTGATTTAAAAGCACCGCCTCTTTAGCCAGGCGCTCTTTTGCTAATGCCTGGCGCGCAGACCTTCTTACTACTGCGGCCATAGGAAGCGAGTCATCATCAAAGTTGCCCATGTTCGCTTCAGTTAAGGCAACGGTCACGGTACGGGCACCGGCGATATTCTGGGTAGCAAAGGTATAGTTGATGATCTCGGTAAATCTGTTTTCCAATTGTTCAGACAGGCTCTTCTCTAAGTTCTTTAATACATCCTCTTTTGTCTGAGGATCGAGATTCTTTACGGCCTTGCTGTTGGCATAGCGCTGCATTAAGAACTTAATATAGTTACTGCGTAAATACTCCTGCTCTTCGCGGGAGAGATAGCGTACTCTGAAGCCGCGCCTGCGGTAGGCCTCTGCTACATCGCGGTTAGAAAAAGCAGCATCGCGGTCAGCTGGCCTGGCCTTTGGATCAGCCGGGGTGTTATCCAGGATAAAGAGCTCGATGTCAGCTTTGTGGCCGAATAATTCTAAGTTCTGAGTGTACATACGCAAGGCCTGGTCTAATCCTTTAGGACGGCCATAGGTACAGGTGACCAGGAAGTTGATTTTGATATGATGATTACGTTTAAGGGTTTGCTTAGCAAAAAGGCCATTAGAGATTATAGCAGGAAGCTCTTTGCGCGCGCTGGAGTATCCAGTAAGCTTATTCCAGATGCGGCTAGATAATCCTGAATCATTTAACAAGGTATAGAACCTGCCGCTTTGAGTTAATACATCGCGCCGGATTAACTGGGATAAGCCGCGCTGCATTACGCCTATGTTAAAGTCGGCAGCTGAGATCTCCTTAATCAGTGCGTATTCATCATAGATGTAAGCTCCCCTCTTACCTAAATCTACTACCTCAAGGTTAACCCCCACCATATGGTTTAGCGCCAGGAAGGCTTCACGTAAGAGAGCAATCTGTTCTGCAGTAAGTTGGGGATTTAATGCTGCTTTGCGCAGACCAAAGATTACCTCTTTTGCTTCATCATTAAGAGAATGGCTGATTAAATCAATAGTTTGCTCAGGAACATAGTCCTCAAAGAGTGCGCCAGCTGCTCTTGTTGGATCGCCATACTGGCGAGCAATCAATAAGGCATTGGAACGCGTGGCAATGCGGTCAAAGAGATGGGCGGAGATAGATGAAGATGCGGTGCGTACCAGGGCACCTAGTACTGGGCTGCTGGAGGAAAGAGTTTCTACTTTAAAATTCCTGCCTTCCCATTTACCATTATCGTGAATATTGCTCCTCACCCAATAAAAAGTAAACTCTGTAACATCTTGAGGCAGTGTAGCTTTATACTTACCTTCTCCAGTAGGAGACGAAGAAGAAACTATATCTAGAATCTTTGTGATTGGAGAAGATGAATTACTCGGTCTATCTGCCCCATTTGGCACAACTTTCTGAATTGCAATTCTATTATCCGATGAGACTTTTATTAATAGACCGTAATCATTATATCTGCTTACTATCCCTGCAGCTAATAAGACAAGCTCGCCTAGTGGTTTAAAAACAAATCTATTATTTTCCTCTTCATATGACAAAACTTCTTTTCTATCAGCGCAGAGCACATGCACCAAGAATCTTATCATCGGATATTGACTCTTGTAATCAACGATTCTTCTTACCATCCAAATAGTAGGCTTGGCCGCATCAAGTATTATGCCGGTCCTAAAACGCACTTCTTCCAAGGCTTCATTTTTATTCTCAGCATGAATCTGGCATAACTGTTCAGGTAAAGGAATAATATTATTGCGCTGCAGAGTTAAAAGCTTATCTGAAACCCAGGTATCACCGGAACCATTCAATACTCCTACAACAGGAGTCTTGAATTCTTCTTTATAAACCTCAGGATAAATATTACGAAATAACCTTTCAGTAATCATGGCATGCTCTTTACTTACTCCGTTAATGATATCCGCTAGCTTGGTTGCAGCGTAACAAAAATCAACCCAGCCATCTTTAAGGAATATTGAATGTATATTTTGTACTATCCTGCCATTAACCCCTATTTGATAAATCATACGCCTGACATCAGTTCCGATTTCTGCTGGATTAAACTTTTCTAGCCCGGCAGGAACAACCGTATGATTTGTTAAAATAACTTTGGTTTTGTTAAAAGCAGCATCATCTCTAGCAAGTGCCGCTGCAACAACAGTATGAGCTTCATTTAAATGTAATATATCCGGAGTTATTTCGAGTCTCTTTAATAACTGATATACTGTCTTCCCAAATACTACCTCCTGAAGAAAGCGTCTGGCACGATGCTTTTTCCCATGTGTACTTACGTCTGGATAAAGCACATCAAATACTTTAGGGCTCCACAATAAATACAAAGGAGTACCGCCGCGTACTACCTGAAGTACAGAGACATTAAACAAAGGATTGTTATGCATGTTGTCAGGCTCATTGTCATCCCATGCATAAACCTGTAACTTTATGGGCCTACCATCTTTACCAATTACCATCCTAACTATCCCCTTCTCTATGAGTTCGTCATACTTAACCCTTGAACGTACGCCACCTTTGAATATTTCAGCATAACCCGGCATAATTCCCAGTGCATTCATGCCAATATAAGCAAGCCCTTCTAACTTATCTCCATAGTAAGCACCTAATCCCCCCCTTGTATTTGCATCCTGAGCATCACTGCCTTTAAATTCCGGGATATTTCCTTCCATGGAAAGAGTCACTAATAATTTATCTATTAGCCCAGGTGCATTTTGCTGCAACCAATCATCAAAAACCCCCACTTCCGGTGTAACCGGCGAGCTAGATAAATTCAAGATAGATGAATTATCTAGCTGCGCCATGTTTTCAATATTTTGATTCACCTGTAATGCGACAAGCGCCTCAACCAAATCATCAGGCGCTACTTTATTACTTCTTTCAAAGCCACACCCCTGGCATTTATGAATAATAACCCAGCCTTTTTTGCCGCTGTATTTAACCCCAGCTGGATGCATTAATTCTTTGCAAGTAGATGCGCGGTCACCGGGATTAATGCCATCAAGATGCTTTGACCATAAACAATCCGGACAGTGATTTCTATAGCTGCCTTTTAATAAAGGAACTACTGCCCCGCATTGCTCGCAGGTAAAAGCAGAATCATATTTACCTACTGCCGGAGAACTGGCAAGCGGATTGAAAGCGTTTACTTCCTTTAATAAATAAAAACGCCTGTTTGTTTGTAAAATGCCAACACCAAAAGTTTGTTTTTCGGCGATGGGGCTAGAACCTGTTTCTAATGGAGCATACCACCTAATTATTCTACTTGGTTTATCAGATTTATTAATAAGGGTATATTTTCCTAAATAAGCGGGGATTATGGCGCAGTCATTTTTGGCAAGTACAACGCTATCCCTAGGCCCTGCTCTTATTTCTACTGAACCATCTAAAATAAAGATAGGGTAACCATTTCCATTAGAATCTTCTTCTAAGCGACCAGTAACAATAAATTCATCAACCACAACTTCGCTAGTGGTAAAAAGCCTGGCTATAGTATTCTTTTGTTCATCAGAATAAGTAGTAATTCTCTGGCTAAACACAGTATCTAAATCCAATTTCTTATGCGCAGGGATACCAGCCCTTCCTTTTGCATCATCCAATACTTCCAGCGTACCTGCTAAATCCTCTTTATTAGGCCGTGGTAATTTACCATCCGTCCTGTCCCAGGGAGAAACCGTGGCGCGCTTAAGATCTCCTTTCTTAATTTCCTCTCCGGTAGGAGCATGCGACCATTCCCAAATAGTAGTGCCAGCGCGGATAGCATGAATTAAAGCCCCACTGACTATAATAAGTTCACCTGATTTAGCTTCTAATTGATAAAGCAGCGTTTCTAAGGTTCCCTGTCTATATGCCTCTTCCAATAATTCACTGTTTACATCTTGATTAAAACCAAGATAAAGCCTTGCCCCTGCAGGACTCGTCATCCACATTTCTGGTTTTGCCGGACGGCTAGGATGCCCCATAGCCGGATGCACCTGGACTGATAAAGATTGTCCGGCATCAATAAGCTTCATAATTGTCGCCATATAGGGCCCATATTTAGCAAAATGCTGTTCTCCTAAAACTGATCTGCCATCTTTGGCCAATAATTCAACAAGAGTCTGGGTTGAACCATCAGGTGAAATAACTTGCGAAGGATAGGTCTGGTCATCAGAAGCAAGCCAGAGCTCTCCTACAGGTTCATTTTCCGGTTTTTCTTTATTTGCATCGCTGATATCTATTGGATTAATATCCGCAGGCGTAATCCCTAAAAGCGAAAGAATCTGTGAATCTTGAGCTAATCTACCCCAGGTAAAACCGTGTTTGCCAGTGCGGATGTTTGCTGTAGAAACACGAATGATTATAGGCGAAGACCCGCTAGTATATACTTCTGCAGCAGCTAACCAATCAAATACCTCCCTGGGACTCCAAACTGAATTCTCAATCTCTCTCAAAATGCCATCAGGATCATGTGTAGTCATTGCCACAATTTCGTCTGCCCTGCCTTGAGTAAGGGCATAATCATAGTTGCGCGTTTCCGCTGCATTTCCTGAAGGACGCACATGAAAACGGCTCTGGGCATCCCACATCTGTATGCCATCATCCACGCGATCGCCAAAGTTCATACGTTGAATGGCTCCGAATCCTTTACCAAAAGAAAAAAAGCGCTGCATATCATCTCTAAGGCTTAGTAATATTCGCGCTATTTCGCTATCGTAAACAAAAACCTGCTTTCGTCCATCCCGATATGTCACTTCTATGGCTTGCTGGTCATCGTTAAAAGAAACGTAGCCGATTTTTAGTTCTTGGTTAGGAGTATAGCGGTCTAAGATGCGCATGCCGGTACGTTTGGTCCCAGGAGGAACCGGCATTTCGTGAATAATCCCTGCGGCACTATAATAATGATCGAGTTTGCCTTCAAACAATTTAGAAACCGGCATTGCTCCTTCTGTACCATTACATCCATAATAGTTCATAGACATCAAATCCACAGCATGCATCACTATCTCAGCATCTCTTGTGATTAATTTGTCTAGCGGCCTTCCGTTAGGCAATACAATATTAGCCCCAATGAATCCTCCGCCATTAACCTCGTTTGCCACAATGTGTGCAGAAGGATCTGCGCGCAGCATGCGCAGTATACGATAAACAACATAGGGCGAACCAACAGATGTACTTTCGAACTTTATGCCATATTGTGCTAGATACGATGGAACATCCTCGCTTCCGGTAAGCGGCTGCACAAAATGAGTTGCACCAAGGAAACGAGCTAAAATTGGACCCAAAACATCCCCTCGCCAAAATCTTCCTTTTTCATCAACCACTAGCGGACGATCAGCATCGCCATCTGAAGAACGTATCCCTAGAAATCTTAATTTTCTTCCATCATGCATAGTAAGCCAAACTATTCCATTGTTATCGGTTACACCCTGATAATCTCTTTTAATATCCTCTACGGCCTTTGCGAGAAACTTAAGATCAGCCTGGGTCATATCTTCAGTATCAAGTGCTTTAAAATCATGTGCCAATGGTTCAAGCTCAATTACCTCAGCCCCCATTGCACGGTAATTCTCAATATGGCGCCTGGCTCCAACAGTAGAATGCATCCAATAACCCAGTACATATCCTTTATATGGTTGATCTGGGAACGCATCCAGATTCCTTCTGGCAAATGCCCTTGCTGCCTCTTGGTTAGCTGCTGCATCAAAAGCAGCAATATCCGGTTTAAACTCTTCCTTAAGGTAGCCATCTACGGTAAATACAGATTCATCTAGAGATTGGTTATAACGCCTTTCTCTGGCTTTTTTCACCGCTTCAATGATTTCTATGCGATCAGATGTTTGAGATTCGCTCTGCTCGGTCCACTCTCTCGGTTCATTCAATACCTCACCATTCTCATCATAAAGTTTTAACCCATTCATCTCACCTGCGGTGTGGCTTCCAGTAATCATAATCCCCGGCCTCTTGGTTATTTGACACCAATAAGCTAATATCGGTGTAGCCTCTGCTCCAAGGTAATCTACTTCAATACCCAGTAATTGCAGGGCGCAAATTACCGCTGCCGCAAACTCCGGGCTGCTATCGCGGAAGTCACGGGCTAAATTCAAGATTTGCCCTGGAATAATTTCATGGCGCTCATTTAATTTAATCTGTTTCTTTTGAATAGCCCAACTCAGGAATCCTTCAGTAATTACAAACGGCTCAAAGTGTCTCATCTGACTAAATAACCCACGGAAACCGCTGGTGCCCATACCGGTGTCTTTGCGTTCCCATTTTAGATTTGCTCCTAGGCTATTGGAAGGATAAGCTGATTTTGCCGTTGACCTACGCATACTTGCGCTTTTTAAACGCGCCTGCAGCGTGACACGCAGCACCCTTAAATCAGGAGCAGTACGCGGTTGATTCAATATCTGCTTACCAGGGAATGTGGTTGCTGCCAACTGCTGATTGAAAGTAATCAAATCTCCCAATGCCCCATCCAACGCTAGATCTGTTGGTAAAACAACAAAACGACTATCCGGGGCAATAACGTTTGGATCAGGTATAGAAACTGTCTCCAGTGAATGCGGACGGATAGCAGTCCAGGCATCATGATCATCATAAGCAAAAGCCCCTTCAATAATCAAAAGCCTGGGGAAGTCAGTTGCCAATAATCCATAATAATCTGTAAGGTGACGGGACACAATAAAACCATTGATTTGAGCATCTCCAAAACGCTCAGCATCTTTTCCTAAATAGTATCTGCCATCTTCTGCGCGCAGATCATCAGCTGACATATTCATAGAGATAAATATGCCTTCAGCTCCTTGTGCCTCTTCAATAGCCTGAGTCATAAGTTTTACCAGAGCGCGAAGTGAAATAGGTTCACCTGTGTCTATTCTTGGGAAGAGAGAATTAAATTTATCTAAAACTCCTGATAACGCCTGTATTGATTCTTCAAATGTCTGGTATCCCACTGGAACAAAAGATAATCCCTTTGCCGGAATATTCGCTAAAACTCCGTCCGCTACCCCTCCATGGAGAGCCTGAGCTATAAAAACAGGCAAGGCCACTGTTTTCCCAGACATTACTGCCTCTTGCAGCTGTTGAATTGTCTCTTGGAAATTCACAGGAGAAGATGAAAATACAACTGCCTCGCTAGGGACTATTTCAAATGCTGCCCAAATATCAAATGCTTCGCCTCGCCCATAAACTATCTTTTCTCCGCCTGCCTGCCAACGATGCAAATCATAATATACTGCTCCACTTTCACGTAATAATGGCTTGCCTGCATCATCTATCTTCCAAAATGGGCCATGCTCATAACCCGGTAGTATCGGAAACAATCTTTCGTTTTCATCAACCATTCCACCTTTACCAGTCCCATTAAATATTCCAAAGTGAATTTCGCAGAAAGCAGGCTGCGACGGCGTAGGTTTATCACTATGATTATGCATGCCGCAGTTTACGCCCTTGCCAGCAGCCCAGAATTGCACATAAACAATTTCCTTGCCTTTAAAATCCAATATTTGAAAAGCACGTAAATTGTAAAATGGGATATCTTTAAAAGCATCTCTACCCCAATCTAACTCATCCACCCTCTTCCACTGTAAATATTCACTTAAAGGACCAGCCATGACTGCTTGATTCATTCTGGATATTTTCTTAGGGGCAGTGCCGGTTTTTATCATTAATGCTAAGGTGGCGCCAGCTTGATCAGCTTGAATAAAATTATTATGGTTAAACAAAAGATTCCTTACTTCCTTAGGTGATGAAAACGCACCGCGGTAGTGACTTAAAAGGCTACCGGTAATTACCTTTGCATATATATCTCCAGAATAGTCAGCGAGATTAAATTTTACCAAGGGCGCTAACTGGACAAACCGAATATTCCAACCAGCCATAGACCATTCGGGAGTGATGCTTATAGAGTGGGAAGCAGGGTTATTAAATCTAATCTCTACCCCACCACGTATACTTTCCTTTAAACACGCAGCTTTAACCGGTGAGCTGGATTTTTCAGATATAACCACGCTCTGCATACCCTCAACTAATCCCCATAATCGCTGTTTAAAACTGCTTGTCGGTATCTCAACAGGGCTAGAAGTAGTTATTGAACGAACTGACAGCCCACCCCTCACCACCGCACCATAACTGCGTTCGTTTGAAAGAGCAGAGAAAGAAACCGGCGAACTAGCAAGCGCCCTTGTGTAATTATGGAACTCCTGGTAATTGCCGTCAGGACGGTAGTAGGTGTGCACTGCATCCATGATATCCGGCCAGTAGTAATACTGGTATCCGTCAAAGCGGATCTGGCTGCGCAGGATGGTAGTGACCTTCTGGTTAAACTCTTCGGTTAAAGAGGTTAGCGGAAGTACAATCGTAAGTGTCTTGCCGGGAGGAGGAAGATCTGTAAAGTGTAAAACCTCATCATCTGATAAGCGGATAACTTTTTCTTCCGGATTAATGCGCGTAGATATCTCCTGGACAGCCCAGCTGAAGCGCTCTGCGCCTAACTCATCCAGCTGTGTTCTCTGAGGAGACTCTTTAGTAATTAAGACGTTTGTCTCAGTAGCGGTGTCAGCCTGGGCAGGCTGCCTGTTTACATGATAGATACCTAAGGCATACTGTTCGGCAAATTCATAGGCGGTAGTAAGGAGCTGGATTTCCGGGAGGCGCTGCAGCGAGACAATAATCCTGCCTGACAAATCGCTATCTTTGGTTAATTTAGGATCGTTAAGTAAAGAGATGATCTCCTCTCCAATTGCGGCCACTAGTTCATGCTCCTTGCTGGCGAGATTTTCTGCTAAGGAGAGGATTCTTGCTCTGTCTAAGCTTTGAGGCTTTTCTACAAATACCATATGGAATAAAGCAACTGCAGCCTGAGAGCTCTTTTCGCTTGAGAGTTTATTGATCTGGATAAAGTAGTTAGTAGAGGTGGCGCTGATACGCTTGCGGGTATCAGAGAGGTCCTCTTCATTCTTTTTAGTTAAGGTGTGTGTCTGGGCTCTCCTTATATATTCAGCACCTAAGGTACGCAGGCGGCTATAAGCATCAAAGGTAAAGGCAAATCTAATCCTCCTAAAGAGCTGGATAAATACCAGGTCATAAAGATCCCAGGCAACCATGGCCATCTCCTCCCAGAGGGATTGCTTGGAGACATTCGGACGGCGCTCGCCGGGTATTCTCTTGTGCCCGCCTACAACTCTAGCCCAGGCCATGGAGAATCCGGTAAAGATAAACTCCACAAATTGTTTATAGTAAGGCTCCTCTGTCCTGAGCCAGGCGCCATTAGTAGGAATAGGCAGAGGAAGCCGCATGGTCTTCTGGTTAAAGCAATCCTGGTTCCAACGGCTGAAGTTGATTGAACTTAAACCTCTTATCCCCATATGCACGGTCATCATTACTACCTGCTGTAAGTCTCTTGGGTCAACAACCCCCTGGTTATGGTTAAACCAGAAGTTGTAGCTCTCCGTAAAGAGGGCTTCAGCGGCATTGTCCCTGGCATTGTTAAAATGCATGGAGCAAAGGGCGATCTTCTTGATGGCTAAAGACTGCAGTAAGGATGAAGCCGGGAATATACTCAAGAGAGTTGAGCTCACCCAGCTGTAGGTACGCGCAACTTCCTCTAATACCCTTGAATTGGGGAAGGCATCTAAGAGGCTACTGATCAGGCGCGCAGGAAGAGACTGGCGTAATGGCTGAACAGCAATACCTCTCTCATCATCAGTAGACAACATGCCTACGCTGTATTGGCCGCTGTATCTGCCTAAAGCCTCATCACCCACCCAGAGGAAGTCTACGGGGATTAAATCATAGTTGCCTTCGCGTACGCGTAAGGTATTACTTTGTCCTGGCTGAAGTTTAAAATCAGGCATGGCCTGGCCTGCCAGTTGATCATCGTAGCTTAAGCCTAATGCTGCATCTGAGGTGTGTCTTAAAGGAAGCTGCAGGTCATCTTCAGTAGTTACCAGCCATACGCTCCTGCCTACCTCTTCATTAAGTATAGTGGGGTTGTTAAATGCAGTCTGCGCCTGGCCGCGGTTATGCTCCCTTTGGAACCTCAGGCGCTGTTCACTTTTAACCTGGCGCATCTGGCCTACTGCCTGAGGAATAAGTCCTGTTGAGCCATCTGCAGAATAACGGTAATATTTATTTATGATGCTATCGAATATCTTGCGCTGTGAGCTGGACAGGGTATTAAGGTTAACTAATAAATTATCAAACTCTTCGGCATTGCCTACATTAATACCTAAGAGTAAGGTTATCTCTCCATACATCTGATTTAAAAGCACCGCCTCTTTAGCCAGGCGCTCTTTTGCTAATGCCTGGCGCGCAGACCTTCTTACTACTGCGGCCATAGGAAGCGAGTCATCATCAAAGTTGCCCATGTTCGCTTCAGTTAAGGCAACGGTCACGGTACGGGCACCGGCGATATTCTGGGTAGCAAAGGTATAGTTGATGATCTCGGTAAATCTGTTTTCCAATTGTTCAGACAGGCTCTTCTCTAAGTTCTTTAATACATCCTCTTTTGTCTGAGGATCGAGATTCTTTACGGCCTTGCTGTTGGCATAGCGCTGCATTAAGAACTTAATATAGTTACTGCGTAAATACTCCTGCTCTTCGCGGGAGAGATAGCGTACTCTGAAGCCGCGCCTGCGGTAGGCCTCTGCTACATCGCGGTTAGAAAAAGCAGCATCGCGGTCAGCTGGCCTGGCCTTTGGATCAGCCGGGGTGTTATCCAGGATAAAGAGCTCGATGTCAGCTTTGTGGCCGAATAATTCTAAGTTCTGAGTGTACATACGCAAGGCCTGGTCTAATCCTTTAGGACGGCCATAGGTACAGGTGACCAGGAAGTTGATTTTGATATGATGATTACGTTTAAGGGTTTGCTTAGCAAAAAGGCCATTAGAGATTATAGCAGGAAGCTCTTTGCGCGCGCTGGAGTATCCAGTAAGCTTATTCCAGATGCGGCTAGATAATCCTGAATCATTTAACAAGGTATAGAACCTGCCGCTTTGAGTTAATACATCGCGCCGGATTAACTGGGATAAGCCGCGCTGCATTACGCCTATGTTAAAGTCGGCAGCTGAGATCTCCTTAATCAGTGCGTATTCATCATAGATGTAAGCTCCCCTCTTACCTAAATCTACTACCTCAAGGTTAACCCCCACCATATGGTTTAGCGCCAGGAAGGCTTCACGTAAGAGAGCAATCTGTTCTGCAGTAAGTTGGGGATTTAATGCTGCTTTGCGCAGACCAAAGATTACCTCTTTTGCTTCATCATTAAGAGAATGGCTGATTAAATCAATAGTTTGCTCAGGAACATAGTCCTCAAAGAGTGCGCCAGCTGCTCTTGTTGGATCGCCATACTGGCGAGCAATCAATAAGGCATTGGAACGCGTGGCAATGCGGTCAAAGAGATGGGCGGAGATAGATGAAGATGCGGTGCGTACCAGGGCACCTAGTACTGGGCT
>Ga0233421_10000065_pt1 | contig 55810 bp, 54 predicted proteins | sample Watercolumn_Mata_3_FD_182725 | JGI IMG/M metagenome (GOLD analysis project Ga0233421, IMG submission 182725) | Freshwater microbial communities from Lake Matano, South Sulawesi, Indonesia - Watercolumn_Matano_2014_107_MG | ecosystem: Environmental > Aquatic > Freshwater > Lake | place... | reverse complement strand
ACGGGAGCGCGCCCAAGCGCGCGGGACCTATTCTCTCATTGACTTGTGATTATTGTTGTAGTAATCTTTAAGCGGATAAGATATTTGACAAATTGCCTTTTGGGTATTCCTCAGCTGAGTCGCACCATAGTGTAGGGTTGACCCCAAAGGCTCTTCCCTGAAGGGAAGAGCGGAAATTTTGCGGGGCAACGACAAAAAAAGGTGGACTTCTTTTGAGGAGTCCACTTTTATTTTGTGGATAACCTCCATCAGGATTTTCTTCTTCTCCTGCCTGTTGAAATCTGCAAAAGTTTCTACAATGTTTTTAAGATAAAGGGAAACTTTTTCTGAAGACAAGCCAAAGTGTAACCTCTTTTTTAATTCTTCTTCTACTTGCCAGCGGCTGTGGGTCAAATCGTTTAACTCTAACTCAATTTTCTCAAATCTTTCATTAAGCACATTTAAGGTGTAGGGTTTTGCTGCTTTCTGGCTCATCCATTTTAGCAATCCGTCCTTTTCTTTTGTAAGCGATAATATCTTTTTACTTATCTTCTCTTGATTTCGTTTAAGAGCCGGCAAAAGTTTATTGTTTTCTTTCTTTAAGTTAGTAATGATTGCTTGCAATCTTGGTTTATCTTCTGCAATCTGCTTTAATTGGTCAATAACGCTATTCTCTAAAATATCTGCTCTTACATATTCGGTTTTGCAGTCTTTGTAGGTAAGCCTTCTTGTGCAGGCATAATATTTATACTTGGCTTTGTTAGGCAAGCCTGGATACATCATGTGCATTGCTGACCCACAGCCGCAATAGATAAAACCTGTAAAGAGGTTGGGGCTCACAAACACCCGAGTTTTGGCTTTTCTAGTTGGCAATGTTTCCTTAACCTTATTAAAGACCTCTTCTTTAATTATGGGTTTGTGAGCCCCTGTTACTCTCTCGCCGCCTCTGACAATACAACCTATGTATGTTGGGTTATTAAGTATCTTATACACGACGGTAAATCTCCATTTTCTACCCTGCCTTGTCTTAATCTTGTTATCGTTAAGATATCCTGCAATATTCATTACACCCAGGTTTTTATTAAGGTAGAGCTCAAACATCAGTCGCACAAGTTTGGCTTCTTTCTCTACGATTTGTAGTTTACTATCTACTAGTTTGTAGCCAAAAGGCGCACAACCACCAGGCCAAAGTCCAAGCTTGAGCCTTTTACTCCTTCCTAAACTTGTGCGTTGTGAGATTAGCTCTCTTTCGTATTGCGCGAATGAACCGAACTGGTGAAACATTAAGCGACCTTCTGGTGTGGTAGTATCAATCAGTTCAGTTATAGACTTGAAGCCTGCGCCGTTTTTGGCTAACTCTTCGACAATTTCAATTAGGTCTTTAAGGTTGCGCGATAATCTATCTATCCTATAAACAAGGACAGCTTCAAATTGCTTAGCTGCGGCGTCGTCCAGCATTTTCTGTAATGCTGGCCGCCGCCGGCTGGCGGCAGAGTAGCCGTCATCGTTATAAACTTGCGAATAGGTCCAGCCTTTACTTTTTATATACTCAACAATTTTATCTGTTTGGGCGGCGAGAGAGTAACCCTCTTTGGCTTGTTCTTCAGTGGAAACCCGAACATACACGGCGCACTTCATAAAACACCTCCGTTTTGCGCCTTTCGGGTTTCCGCAGATTTCAATAGGCAAGAGAAGAAGAAAATCCTGATGGAGGTTATCCACAAAATAAAAGTGGACTCCTCAAAAGAAGTCCACCTTTTTTTGTCGTTGCCCCGCAAAATTTCCGCTCTTCCCTTCAGGGAAGAGCCTTTGGGGTCAACCCTACACTATGGTGCGCAGGGGGGGAGTTGAACCCCCAAGCCTTTCGGCACAAGCCCCTCATGCTTGCGTGTCTGCCATTCCACCACCCGCGCATATAACTACATTAGCTTAATTATTAATTCATCTATTCCGCTGGTATAACCCGACCAATTCCGCCTTATCCAGGATATGGCCTTCCATAGCTTCTTCCAGCGCTTTTTTGCTAAGCCCTTCGGCTAAATTCAGTTGTTTATCCAGGGCATATATTTTAAAAAAATAACGGTGAGTGCCGCTCGGCGGGCATGGCCCGTGGTAACCCCTGCCACCGGAATCATTACTACCTTGTTTGCCGGGGATACTCTCTTCATCAATTTGCGCAACCACCGGAATATCATAAACCACCCAGTGGACCCAGGTGCCCATTGGCGCATCCGGGTCATCCATTATCAATGCCAGGCTTTTTGCCTCCTTAGGAATACCTTCGATAACAAGGCTGGGGTTCGTATCATTTCCCTCGCAGGTGAATTTCTTGGGAATAAACTCATTATTCTTAAATTCAGGGCTGGTCAGTTTCATCTCGCCACCTCCTGCTAAGACAATACTAAAATTCAAGAAAAATAAAAGTGCGGCAAAGCCTACCGAATATAAAAATACCCGCCTCATCCTATCTCCAGCTCTTTAGAATTCTGCCATAATCCGTGGATATTGCAATAGGAGGACGCTAAAATTACTCCTGGTTTTTCTGTTTTAAACTTTAAGTCTGCCTCAGGATGGGTATAAACGCTGCTGGTATCCGCTCCCTGGGTTGATTCGCCGTGAGCGCTGAATTCGGCTTTGCCTATCTGATAAGGAAACTTTTCTCCTTTAGGATGAAAATAAACTGCTATCCAGCGGATGTGATGGGGGGTGGTATTGGGATGCGGGATTTCTTTGCCCACGCTTACCTTGATAGAAAAAAATTCACCCTTTTTTGCTTTATCCGGCGCCTCAATCACCGGGACATGCTTCTCCTGTTTCCAATCCGCGCCCTGAAACAAATCTTTAAAATCTACCATTTTATCCTCCTTCTATTATTTTCTCAAAAAATACGTGAAGCCCACTCCATTACTATACCAGAAGATAAAGCAATAGTAAAGTTATCGTCTACGGGTAAAGGAAGAAATTCTGTAACCGTGGCTGTAAATGCTCCGGCGATAATTACCGGCCAGGCAAGGCCTATGCCGGCAAGTTTTGTGAGCAGGCCGATGAGTAAACAGGTAACCAGAAAAGCCAGGCTCCCTTCAAGGCTCTTGTTTAATATTTTTGTCCTGCCAAAATAAGTGCCCACAACCGCGGAGGCCGCGTCTGCAAATATAAGAAACAGCATCGCGGTTATGGCAATCTCTTTTCTAAATAACATTAGAGTTAGGAGGACCGATACTAAGAATATGGTGGTGCCAAGCAGGGTTTTGCGCTCTTTCTCCTTTAATATATACCCAAAAATGACGAATAGCCTCTCATTAAACCTCAAGAAACTAAAACGCAGGAATTCTATAAAAAAGAAAAAGCATAAAACCGGCAGGATGATAAATATCGCGGTTACCTTATTGCTGAAATAATAGACGAGCGGGAAAATTATAGCGCAGATGCGCCAGGTTTTCCTTAAGGCTAATCTGGCCATTTAATATTCTTGTCTTTTATGGTCTCCCAGATAGGGTCGGTAATGCGGCGCATTTTTTGCGAATATTCGTCAAGGCCGACCCTGACATGGCCGTCTAATATAACATCAGCGCCCTCGTGGGTAGGCCGCGCTCCGGTTTTTGTGATTGCCTTTCGCAGCACATCCGGGTCGTCAATAATCATGCACGGAGAAAGCAGATTGCCGTTACTAAAAGGCTGCCTGCTCCTTAAGAATCTGAAAAAATCGGAATTCAATGCCTGTTTTAAGGTCTTTTCTTTTATGTTATCTACGGAGAAGTGCACAAAAGCGCAGGGCTCCACATCCCCTTTATTATTTATGTGCGCGTACCTTCTTCCCGCGGCAATACATCCGCCCACGAACGGCCCGTCATTCCAGAAATCTCCGATAAAAATGGGTAGGCGTTTGCGGATTTCTGACACCTTTTTCCAAAGTCGGTGCCTCTGCTCAGGAGTAGGCATAAGGTCTATCTCCGGGTCTTTGCCGATAGGCAGGAACTGAAAGAACCAGGCTATATAACAACCTTTATTCACCAGCATTTCAAAGAATGCGTCAGAAATGACCTCCTCTGTATTATATTTAGTCTGGCAAATTGAGGCGCCGAAGAAACAGCCGGCTTCTCTTAAATTATCCATCGCCTGCATTATCTTATCAAATACGCCCCTGCCGCGGCGCCGGTCGGTTGTCTCCTTAAAGCCTTCAATGCTGACCATCGGCGCAACATTGCCTAATCCGGCTAAGGTTCTTGCCATTTTCTTATCAATAAGGGTGCCGTTGGTATATACCTGAAAATATATGTCTTTGTGTTTTTTATACAAAGCCATCATCTCTTCATAAACAAACATTTCCCCGCCCTGGGTAACAATAAAATGGATTCCCATTCCCCTGGCTTCATTTAACAGTTTATCGATTACCGGTATGGGCAGGTCATCGGTCTTTGCATAGCGCCGCGTAGAACAACCCAGGCAATTAAGATTGCAGCGCATAGTAGGGCTTAAGACCAGGAAAAACGGCGGGGTAAAACCCTCCCTATCAGCGTAGTCCCTGCATTGAGATGCGCCCTTCAGCGTGGATTTAATAAAAAAAGCATTTATCAGGGCTTTCCTGCATCCAGGATTTAATCTTTTCAGGATTCTCCTGACCAGTTCCACGCAGGGATGATTCTCTCGGAAATAACGCCTTATTTCAGCCATCGCCACTTTAATAATGGGGTCGTCGCGGGTGAGAACCTTTTCAGCGACATAAGTCAATTTTATAAATCCCTGGTTGGAAACCCGCGAAAGAAGGGCAAACGTTAAGTATACGGCCTTTTCCGCAAGGGCGCTTTTTATCTTATTTCTTAATCCTGCGATTTTCTTCTTCATAAAACATATTATAACAAAAAAACCCTTGTTTTATAGCACTTTTTATGTAAAAATATTGTTAACAAGGAGGCTGGATGAAAAAGACAACATCATTAGTATTATTTTTGGCTGTGGCTCTGGTTATCGCAGGTTGTGAATCTACGGGCCCGAAAACCAAGACCGGAGCAGTTGCCGGCGGGTTAATCGGCGCAACCGCAGGCGGAATAATCGGCCATCAGAGCGGGCACGGATTAGAAGGAGCAGGGATTGGCGCGGCAATAGGAGCAATAGGCGGGGCTTTGGTCGGCAGCGCAATGGACCAGAAGGATAAAGAGGCTCTGGCAGTTAACCCTAACCACATCACTTTGACCAAGATTGCCGAGATGGCATCCCAGGGCACGCCCGACGCTGTCATAATCAGCGAGATTGACCGGACCCACTCCGTCTATAACCTTAACTCTGAGATTATTACTTATTTAAAACAGAATAAGGTAAGCGATAAAGTCATTGACTATATGATGGCTACGGCTAAGTAATTTTAAGCTGGGCGCCAAATTTAACTGCCCGAACTGGACGCCAGACGAATCTCGCAACCTCAAGTGCTTCACCTACTTGTGAAAATGACTATCCGGCGTTTCAAGCACGGCTTTATCTATTTGGGCAACCGAAACTAATCCGCCAAAGACGCAGAAACGGGTCAAGTCACTTCTATCTTTTTAACCTTCCCATTCTCCCATACCGCAAGCGGACGGCCGTCTTTTTTATGTTGTGCTATTACTTTCTTCACCGCTTCTTTCATGGCAAGTTCGGCTTTCTCATGCAACGTTAATCTTTTTTTCATAACTTAACCCCCGCCTTATTTAATATCTTCTGAAATAAAATATCGTCCCGGACATCTACATGTGAATTACCCTTCTTCGCAATCAGTTTAGGTTCTTTCTCTGAATTATCAAATAATAGCCATGTATCGAGTAACTGACGATAGATATTAAAGAAATTAACAATGCTCCTCTCAAATCGCCTTTTAACATCTTCGCCTGGCACATCATGTCCGCCTTCAGCCACCCTATCTTTAATCCGAGCTATGGCCAACTGAGAACTCGGTATCCATAAAAAGAAAAGATGAAGCCTGTATCCTTTCTCTTTTAGCTCTTTGAAATGTCTTAGGTAGGTTTTCCCTGCAAGAGTAGACTCAAAACCAAAATCAACATTCCGCCGTGCGAATTCTTTTATTTGCTGTAAAACAAGCTTCCCCGCTTTAATCGCTACTTGCTGTGGTGAGAACGGAGCTAAGCCTTGCGCGATAAGATCGGCGTTGATGAAATTTGGGCAATGGGCATAATTTGGCAAAAACTCTTTTGCAAATGTAGTCTTTCCCGAACCATTAGGTCCGGCTATTATATAGACATTTTTATGGTTTGCCATTCTTCCTTAATTTTATGCTCCGGCTAAACAACGCTTCCACCTCTTTGAGAGTTAGTTTATTCCCCGCCAAGGCCGTTGATGCATGGGCATTATGTATTAATGCCCGTTGCCTCAACTTTTCTTCCAGCTCGGGAGATAAACAGGCCTGCTCAATAATCTCCCGCGCGGAGGCAATCTCCTTAAGGTTGCTTAAAATCTTATCTGTACCCTTGTATTTTGGCTTAAATGTCATAGTATTGTTTCCGCAAATGACAACCTAAATGACAACCTAAATGACAACCGCTTTTATCTTAATTTTTTGCGGTAATGAATTCTGCTATTATTTCTTCTTTTTTTAATAACTTATAAATATATAAGAAAAGCAATCCCATCGCCATAAACATAAGTAACATACCTACTCCTAATAGAATCGCTTTGGGGTCTGTCGTTTGTTCAGCGCCACTTTTAGTCAAAAGTCGTGGAATTATAACTGCCAAAGAAAAGCCAATCACCCCTAAAATTGACATACAAACAGCAAAGAATGAAAAATGCATCATTACAATGCGCGCTATATTCTTTTTTAACAAAATGCCTATGCCCGCAAGAATTAAAATAACCGCTACATATCCACGCAATAACCCTATCATGCCCCATCCGACCATGCACCATCCAAGAATGTTAATTTTAGTACTTGGCTTCATATTAAACCTCCTTGCGAACTATTGTTCGCCTGAGCGTCAAGGTTGGCTGCCCCGCATGGACTCGAACCATGATAACAAGATCCAGAATCTTGTGTCCTACCATTAGACGACAGGGCAAAATATTTTTCTAAAACCAATTACCAGAGATTCTTGCGCATCCAGGCGTCTGCGTTTAAAATAGCCTGCCAAAGGCTTCCTGTATCTTTGGCTGCGCCTTCAGCTGTGCCTGCTACTGTAGTCCCAATCCCGCAGGCCGCGCCTTTAGCTGTCTCGCATCCGCTAAGAAAAATAATGCCCAAGGATAAAACCCATAACAAAACGCTTCTTTTCTTCACGGTCACTTCTGGCTCCTTTCTATCCACTGCATTAATCTTTGCTTTGTGCGCTCTTTACCTAAATAATATATCACCTCAAACAGCCCCGGGCCGATGGTCTTGCCTGTAAGGACTACCCTGATAGGATGGATTAGTGTCTTGGCATCAATATTCAGTTCGCCAACGAGGTTGCGGAACGCTGTCTCAATAGTAACAATATCAAATTGAGCCAGCGCATCTAACCTCTCTATAAAAAGTTTAAACTCGCGGGATAAATCGCGGGTTAAAAACTTCTTCTCTGCTGCGGGGTCTATCTTAATATCCTCTACTAAAAAGAAATCCGCCCACTCCGGAAAATCATTGAGCGTAGAAAGCCGTGCCTGAAATAATTTTACCAGAGAAACAAGGTAGCCTCTATCAAGACTATCTTTCTTGATATAACCCTTTTCTATCAATAAGGGTATGAGCTCATCAGTTAGTTTTTGCGCGTCTTCTTTCTTAAGGTACTGATTATTTATCCAGTTCAATTTGTTTATATCAAAGGTGGCTGCGGTTTTATTGACGTCTTTGATATCGAATATTTTGCTCGCCTCATTGATATCGATGATTTCGCGGTTTTCTCCCGGAGACCAGCTAAGCAGCAAAAGATAATTAACCAGGGCCTGAGGTAGATATCCCATCTTCCGGTAATCGCTTATGGCAGTAGCCCCTGTCCTTTTAGAAAGCCTTCCCCCTTCTTTCCCCAGTATTAAAGGCAGATGCGCAAACTCAGGGATAGGAAAGCCCAATGCCTGATATAAGAGGACCTGCTTCGGGGTATTAGAGATATGGTCATCCCCTCTTATTACATGGGTTATATTCATAGTAGCGTCATCCACTACGCAGGCAAAATTGTAGGTGGGCGTGCCGTCGGATTTTATCAATACCTGGTCTTTAATCTCCTCGGCATCAAATTCAATCTCGCCGCGGATAAGGTCATTTATCTTTATTTTTTGTGGAGCCACTCTAAAAATAACCGCCTCTCCGTGTTCCGATTTTTCTGTGTAGGCAGCGCCTGCTTTTAACAACTTATCGGCGCATTCCTTATAAATACCAAACCTCTGGCTCTGATAATAAACTTCGTCCCAGTTAAACCCCAGCCAGCTAAGGCTTTGCAATATCTCGTCGAGGTATTCTTTTTTTGAGCGCGCTTTATCCGTATCCTCTATCCTTAAAATAAATTTGCCCTTCCTGGCTTTGGCGTAAAGCCAATTAAACAAGGCAGTGCGGCTGCCCCCGACATGCAGATTTCCGGTGGGGGAAGGCGCGAACCGAACTCTGATCATTTTAACCTTGCTCCTTCTTCCAAAGCCCTTTTATTGATTTCAATGAGATGTCTTTTTTCTTCCGGAGCAATATCCGAGATAACCTTAAGAATGCTTTTTAAACCCACGAGTTTTTTCTGTGCCATAAAACAACCAAGGGCTACCATATTGGCAACCCGTATATTGCCAAGTTTTATCGCTATATCGGTAAAAGGATACTGCAGCAGATGCGCGTTCTTACTTGTGTCCCTGGGAACCAAGGAACTGTTGATAATTAACAGGCCTTTATTAGCGACCCTGTTTTTGAACCTCTCTAGCGACGGAGCATTCATAATAATCAAAGTGTCTGCCTTCTCAACATAGGGGGAACCGATTTCGGCATCAGAAATAACTATCATACTGTGGCTGGTCCCGCCGCGCACCTCTGCCCCGTAAGAAGGTAGCCAGGTTACGAATTTAGCCTCCCTCATCGCAGCCTCTGCCAGGATTTTACCTAAAAGCATTACGCCCTGGCCTCCGGCACCGGCAATTATAATGCGCTCTGTCATTTAATCCTACCTAAAGGAAATTCTTTAGTCATCGTGTTCCTTATCCAATCCAGCGCCTCCTTTGGAGACATATCCCAATACGTCGGACAAGGAGACAATATCTCAACCAAAGAAAACCCCGTCATTTCTATCTGGTTCACAAATGCCTGTTTTATTGCCTTCTTGGTCTTTATAATTTCCTGGGGCGAATCTAAAGACGTGCGTTCAACATATTTTACGCCGGATAACCCTGCCAGCATCTCTGAAATCTTTAAGGGCCACCCTTGTAATTTAGCATCCCTGCCTTGTGGAGTGGTGGCGGTTTTCTGGCCTAATAGTGTAGTAGGCGCCATCTGACCGCCGGTCATACCGTAAATCGCATTGTTGATGAATATTACGGTCAGGTTTTCCCCCCGGTTAGCAGCGTGTATGGTCTCATTCGTGCCGATAGCAGCCAGGTCTCCGTCACCTTGATAGGTAAAGACTATATTCTGCGGCCTTACCCTTTTTATTGCGGTTGCTACAGCCAGAGCCCTGCCGTGCGCTGCCTCAGAGCAATCAAAATCCCAGTAATCATAGGCAATCACGGCACACCCGACCGGCGCAATACCGATGACGCGCTCTCTAATGCCTAATTCATCAACTACCTCGGCAATAAGCCTGTGCACTGTGCCATGGCCGCAGCCAGGGCAGTAATGCGTTGGTATATCTCTTAATGATTTAGGACGGCTAAATATTTTCTGCATATTTAATAATTTCTTCTTCCGTCGGAACTCCGCCTCCGGAGCGGCCTAAAAATTCCGTTGGAAATTTACAGTTAAGCGCTAATTTTACGTCCTCTAACATCTGGCCATAGGACATCTCCACTACTAAAAAGGCTAATCGCCTATTGCCTATCGCTAATCGCCTAAAGATTTGTTTAGGAAAGGGCCATAGACTTATGGGCCGGATTAAGCCAATCTTCTTGCCCTTTTCTCTTAATCTTTTTACTGCGCTCTTGGCAATCCGCGCCATTGTTCCGTAGGCAACTAAAATAATTTTGGCATCATCCAAAAACATATCTTCCCAGCGCTCTTCTTTTTGCTGTATGGTCTTGTATTTCTTCTGTAAAACAAGGTTGAACTTCTCCAAATCCCCTTCTCTCATATAAAATGATTTTATAATATTCGGCTTTCTTCCCTTACACCCTGTTAGCGCCCATTTTTTAGTCGATAGTCGATAGTCGATAGTCGATAGTGTTTTTATTTTACTATTGACTGCTATGGGTTCCATCATCTGGCCGAGCATGCCGTCAGCCAAAATCATTGCCGGCATCCGATACTTATCCGCCAACTCAAAGGCAAGCGGCATAATATCATATGCCTCCTGAACCGAGGCAGGCGCAAGGACTATGGAATGATAATCTCCGTGGCCTCCGCTGCGCGTAGCCTGGAAATAATCGGATTGCGCAGGCCAGATATTGCCTAATCCGGGTCCTCCGCGCATCACATTGACAATCACTGCGGGTAATTCTGCGCCCGCAATATAGGAGATACCTTCCTGTTTAAGGCTGATACCCGGGCTTGAGGAAGAGGTCATCGCTCTTTCTCCCGCAGCTGCTGCTCCAAACACCATATTTATTGCCGCTAACTCAGACTCTGCCTGAATGAATATCCCGTCTTTCTCAGGCATATGTTTTGCCATATAGGCAGTTAATTCATTCTGCGGAGTAATCGGGTAGCCAGCGTAGAAGCGGCAACCTGCCTGCAGCGCGCCTTCGGCTATTGCTTCATTACCAGTCATTAAAATTTTTTTAACCATTATTTAAAGACTTCAATACAAGAATCCGGACAGATAATTGCGCACATCGAACAACCCAGACACTCTGAACTACTTTTAACCCTCACCGGATTCAATCCTTTCCGGTTTAATTTCTTATCTATGCAAATCAATCCCTTAGGGCAGACGCTGATGCATAAGAGGCAACCTTTGCATTTTTCTCTATCAATGGTTATCTTACCCATATTTTAATTCTTTCAGCAATTCCTTCGGGTGTTAAACCGTACTTTTCCAATAAAACATCTCTTCTGCCATGGGTTATAAATTCGCAAGGGAGGCCTATCCTTATTATCGGCTGCTCTAAAACCTCCTGCACTGCACTGCCAAAACCAGCGTCGAGGATGCCCTCTTCAACGGAAAAAATAAATTTTACCTTTGCGCTGATATCTCTAAATAGGTCTATATCCAGCGGCTTTACAAAGCGCGCATTAATCAAGGTCCCGGATAAGCCATCTTTTTCCAATAGCCCCATTGCCTCTAAACACGACGCTACCATACTGCCAAGGGCAATGATAGCAAAATCCTTGCCTTCTTTTAAAACCTGGGCCTTACCTAATTTAATATCGGTAATTGGTAATTGGTAATTGGTAATTGGTAATTTATCTTTAGGATATCTAAAAGCTACTGGCATATCTAAGCCTATGGCAAATTCCAGCATCATCTCTAATTCCCGGCCATTGCCAGGCGCCATAACCACTAAATTCGGAATATTCCTCAAGAAGGTAATGTCAAAAATACCCTGGTGGGTTACTCCGTCCTCTCCTGCTATGCCTGCGCGGTCAATGGCAAAGACAACTGCCAGGTTCTGCAGGGCTATATTTTCAATTATCTGGTCATATGCCCTTTGCAAAAATGTGGAATACACAGCTACAACCGGCTTAAACCCCTCTTTAGCTAATCCTCCGGCCATGCATACCGCGTGCTGCTCGGCAATACCTACGTCAAAAAATCTTGCGGGAAAAGCATCGCGGAATTTATCCAACCCTGTGCCTTCCGGCATGGCAGCAGTTATGGCTAGAATCTTTTTATTAAGCCTTGCTAATTCCAATAATTTCTCGCTAAATACCTCTGTGTAAGTCTTAGAGGCAACAGCCTCTCTTTTTGATAGGCTTGCGCCTGTTTTTATATCAAATGGCCCGGTGCCGTGGAATCTTACCGGCTCATTTTCTGCCGGAGGATAACCCTTTCCTTTTTTGGTAATCACATGGAGCAATACCGGCCCTTTAATGTTGCTGATGTTTTTTAGCGTCTTAATTAAGATATTTAAATCGTGGCCGTCCAAAGGCCCGAAATAGCGGAACCCTAACTCCTCAAATAACATTCCGGGCACGAATAATCCCTTGAGCCCTTCTTCAAATTTAGTGGCGAGCTTAATAATGCGGCTTCCTTTGGGCATACGCGATTTAACGAAGTCCTCCAGCGAACTTTTAAAGCGGTTATATATAGGCAAAGATATAATCTTGTTAAGGTATGTGCTTATGGCCCCGACATTCGGGGCGATACTTAACTCGTTGGTGTTTAGAATAACCAGCATATCTTTTTTCAGGTGCCCGGCATTATTCAGGCCTTCGAAGCAAAGCCCGCCGCTAAGAGAGCCGTCTCCAATTACTGCCGCAACTTTATAATACCCCCCTTTCACTAAATTGTAATCCCTGGCACAGGCAAGGCCCAAGGCCAATGAAACTGCGGTTGAGCTGTGGCCGGTGGTAAATACATCGTAAACAGATTCGTCTTTTGAGGGGAATCCGCTTATGCCTTGATACTGGCGTAGAGTTGAGAAATCCTTGTTTCTTGTTCTTGCAGTTAAGATTTTATGCGCGTAGGCTTGATGGCCTACATCAAAGATTATTTTATCCTGCGGCGTATTCAGGCAATAATGCAGGGCAATGATTAATTCTACCGCGCCCAGGCTTGAGGCTAAGTGCCCGCCGGTATGAGAAACAACTTCAATAATCCTCTGCCGTATTTCTGCGGCAAGTCCTGGCAGCTGTTCAGGCGCCAGTTTCCTTAAGTCCCGCGGTGAATTTAGGCTATCCAACAACATCAGGCCTCTTCCTTAAGGCTCGTATCATCAAACTTTTCCAGAGAAAACTTGCCCTCTTTCTTCATTAATAATTCCACTTTGCGCTGGGCTTCATTTAATATTGCTGAGCAGCCCTGGGCAAGCTTTACGCCTTCTTCGTATTTCTTGAGAGATTCGCCTAAGGTGAGTTTTCCGCTGGAAAGTTCATCCACGATTTTCTGTAAACGCTTAATCTCATCTTCAAAGGACTGCTTGTCTTTCATAGGCTACCCCCATTTACTCTTGAGTTTACCTCCTCAACCAAAGCCCGAAAGGACCCCTTAGCCAGGATTGTCTTTACCCTGTCTCCCGGCTTAAGTTTCGCAGCATCTTTAATAATCAGGCCTTCGGGTAAAAGCGTGCTTAGGCTATAACCCCTTGACAATACTGCCAGCGGACTTAACGCTTCCAGTGTCTCAATTAAGGAACCCGCCCTTTCTTTAATGATATTTAAATAGTGCTGCATGCTGTAGAAGAGCCTTTCGTTTATCTCATCACACAGCTGTTGTTTTTCCAATAACCTGTCTTTCGGGCTTTTGAGCATATGCTTGAGGGCTACAAGGTTGCTGCTTAAGCCATGGATAATTTCCGAAATATCAAAGCTAAGCTTATGTTTGTAGCCGTCTAATTCTCTAAGCAGGGCATTTTTCTTATCCACGATAATCTTGGCTGCGGCTGAGGGTGTCTCCACAAATACATCTGCCACCAGGTCGCAAAGGGTAATATTAATCTGATGCCCGACCGCTGAAATCGTAGGTATCTGGGAATGGTAAACTGCCCTTGCCACTTGCTCTTCATTAAATGACCAGAGGTCTTCTGTGCTGCCGCCTCCGCGGGAAATGATTATTACGTCCACCTGTTTAAACTCATTAAACTCTTCCACTGCCAAGGCAATTTCTTTGGCAGAGCCTTCGCCTTGGACGCGCACAGAGCGGATTACTGCATCAACGCAGGGAGCGCCTTTTTTGAGAATCTGCAGGATATCCCGCACTGCAGCGCCGGCGATAGAGGTAACTATGCCCACCTGAAAAGGCATAAGCGGAAGCAGCCTTTTATGGCCGGGGTCAAAGAGCCCTTCTTTAAACAACTTGTTCTTTAATTGCTCAAACGCCAGTTGCTGCGCGCCGATTCCTTTGGGTTCAACCCGCTCTACGATGAGCTGATACTGGCCTCTGGGCGGATAAATATCGATTTTACCAAAACAGATTACCCTTAGGCCGTCTTCCAGCTTAAATTTCACATCCTTATTAGCCCGGCTAAACATCGCTGTGGCTAAAATCGCGCTCTCATCCTTTAAGGAAAAATAAAAATGGCCGGAGCTGGCGACCCTGAAATTAGAAACTTCTCCTTCTACCCAAACCTGGCCAAAGTTATTTTCCAGGATTGATTTTATCTCCTGGGTGATTTCCGAAACTGTGTAGATGCGCCTGGAGGAATTATTTTTTTTCATTCGCAGCTGCTCCTGCGCCTGCCTCGGGAGCAGGGGTTTCAGGCTCCTGCGGTTTCTTCATAAGTATGACCATATGAACCGAATAGGGTTTAAGAGATATGACTTCCTGATAAAGTTCAGGCGCGCTTATTTCCTTCTGCTCATTTGCCGCGAATCCGCAATCAAGGCTGCAGGAAGAATCTATCGTATATCTTTGATAAAGATAATCGGTCTTTAGGTTTTTAATCCCTATTTTTATATTGCGGCTGCCTGCCTCAAATTTCTTGGCCTTATCATTTAATTCCTGGGCTTTCTTTAATAGGGACTTGACTTTATTAGTCGCGCGCAAAGTAGAGATATCCAATTGACGAAGCATGATTTTCTCTAACTTTTGGGACTTGATGACGTTTAATAAGAGTTTTCTTTCGGCAGCATTTAAACCGGCAATATTTCTGGATAAAAAATTTGTGACTATATCCGGGGCAATATAATTATAAACCACCAGGACTATGCGCTCTTCATCCCTGGTGGCAATCACGCCGACAAATTCATCCTCTAATTTTGGCGTAAACATATCATTCCCGAGGACGGAAAGCATTCTAAAGACATTGTATACGGATTTGGGGCTGCCTTTATACCCCGAATGTTCCGGGTCAAAGGAAAAGATGCCGGTATTTCTGACTACGCCCTCCTTGTTGTTCTGGAAATCTTCCAGGGAAAAATAGAGTTGATAATCAATGCCTGACTCATACATATTCTTTATGCGGCTGGGGATGTAACTGGCACAAATAAAAGATTGTTCTCCTCTTGCAGCGAGCACATTGGCATCCCGGTCAAAATTCCATTCATCTACGAGCAGCGGGGTATTCCGGTCAAAATTAAAGTAGGTTAGCCAGTCCCGCACCAGGGTAACTGCGGTCTTCTTATACATCGTATTCTCTTTTTCTGCCTGGGGGTCGGTTGAATAAGCGTGCCAGCTGATAAAATCCAGGGGGAGGCGGTAATGGGAGCAGAATTTAATGAGTTCGTAGATAAGGCTTCTTTCCGGCGTCGTTACGGTATTGCCGTCGAGGTTCTGAAACCACCAACTCACGCTTGGGCCCCCGAGGGGTATGTATATCTTTGTTTCGGCTTTAAGCTCATTTATACTTTCTGCGACTGCCCGGTATAAACTAAGGTATTCCTGCTTCCTCCCCAAAAAGAAATCGTCTATGTCGGGAGCGCTCCATACCTCATACCAGATGTTGTATCTTTTATTGCAACTTAAGTTGCGGATTGTACCCTTAACTAATTCCTTAAATGCCCTTAAATCCCGTAACGAGCTCTTCTTATCCAGAACCTTACCGAGGTTAGCAGGCGTGCCGAATATATCAAGGATAACCGTGCCTCCTGCATCGGTTATGTTCTTAATAATATCTTCGTAATTGGCCAGCAATTTATTTTGCGCGTCTTTGTCTTTAGAAAGCTGATTTATCTCCCAGAGATTATATTGGACCCGATACAAGCCGGCAAATCCGATATCCCTCTTCCAGATATCCAGGACTTCTTTGACTGCTACTGTTTGCGGCCAGGAAAGTTCGCGGTTGAATCCGCGACCACTTAAGTCAATATTGGGTTTAAAGATTTTTGGCAGGGGAACTGTGTTTGAGGTGATATCTAAGGTAAATTCCAAGTCATCGCTCTGCTGGGCAAAGGATTCGTAACTCGTAACTCGTAACTCGTAACTCGTAATAAAGAGTAAAAGTAAAATAATTTTTAAAAGCTTCATTCCAGTCTCCTCTGAACCCTTATAATCGACCTTGCCTTACCTGTTGCCTCATCTATATCTAAAACTGCGGCATGAAGCTGAATATTCTCCTTGGCTACCTCAAATCTTGCAGGGATAGAGCTGAGAAACCTCTCCAAAACATCCTCTATTTTTCTTCCGATAACAGAGTCATACGGACCGGTCATGCCCGCATCAGTAAGATAGGCAGTGCCTTGCGGCAAGATTCTTTCATCCGCGGTCTGTATATGCGTATGCGTGCCTAAAACCGCGGAGACTTTACCATCCAGATACCATCCCAAAGCTACCTTTTCCGATGTAGCCTCTCCATGGATATCGACAATTATTATGTTTGTCTGGCTGGATAAGGCTTCCACTGCGGCAAGGGTAGTCCTAAAAGGGCATTCCAATGCCTCCATAAACACCCGGCCGTTAACATTGATTACGCCGACTTTAAGGCCATCTTTTGTTTTGAATATTGCTGACCCGCGGCCCGGAGCGCCCGCCGGAAAATTTATCGGCCGCAGGAGGCGCTCTTCCTGGTTAATGAATTCAAAGATTTCCCTTTTCTTCCAGATATGGTCTCCGGAGGTCATCACATCCACGCCAGAGTCAAATATTTCCCCTGCAACTCTCTGGGTAATCCCTGAGCCTCCTGCTGCGTTTTCTGCATTTGCGATTACAAATTGCAGGTTATATTCCTTTTTTAATTCCGGCAGGAGTTTTTTTACTGCCTCCCTGCCGGGGCTGCCCACTATGTCGCCGATGAATAATATTTTCATTTTTATTTGGCGTACTCTATTGCCCTGGTCTCTCTAATCACCGTAACCTTAATCTGGCCAGGGTACTCCATACCCTCTTCTATTTTCTTGCGGATATCGCGAGCCAAATTTACCGCATCGCTGTCTGAAATTTTTTCCGGCTGCACCACTACGCGTATCTCCCGACCAGCCTGTATGGCAAAGGATTTCTCAACACCCTTAAAAAGATTGGCAATAGACTCTAATTTCTCTAACCGCTTTATATAGGTCTCCAGGGTTTCGCGCCGCGCCCCTGGCCTGGCAGCGCTTATAGCATCTGCTGCTACCGCCAAGAATGCGTATAAAGTCTGGGGTTGCGTTTCTTCATGGTGGGCCTCAATCGCTGCCACCACCTCTTGCGACTCATTGTATTTCTTGACAAGGTCTGCTCCTATTTTAGCGTGCGTGCCTTCAACCTGATGGTCTACTGCCTTACCTATATCATGCAAGAGCCCTATGCGCCTGCCTAATTTAAAATCCAGGCCTAATTCTGAGGCCATTGTGCCCAAGAGAAAAGAAACCTCTTTGGAATGTTGAAGGGCATTCTGGCCAAAGCTGGTGCGGTATTTTAGCCGGCCTAAAAGCTTTATCAACTCCGGATGCAAACCATTAATGCCTGCCTCAAATGCTGCGCGCTCTCCTTCCTCGCGTATCTTCTCATCCATCTCTTTCTTGGTCTTCTCAACTATCTCTTCAATCCTTCCCGGATGAATCCTTCCGTCAGCAATCAGTTTCTCCAAGCTCATCCGTGCAATCTCCCGGCGCACTGTGTCAAAGGCTGAGAGGGTCACTGCTTCAGGCGTATCGTCGATTATTACATCCACGCCTGTGGCCATTTCCAGGGCGCGGATATTCCTGCCTTCCCTTCCGATAACCCTGCCCTTCATTTCATCGCTGGGCAGCGTCACCACGCTTACTGTCGATTCAACAGTGTGTTCTGCAGCGCATCTTTCAATAGCCAAACTCAAAATCTCCCTCGCCTTTTTATCTGATATGCTGCGTAGATCCTCTTCCTGCCTTTTGATAAATACCGCTTTTTCTGCATTCAATTCTTCATTAAGCCGATTCAGCAAAATCTGCTTTGCCTCTTCAGCGGATAAAGAGGATATCTTCTGCAATCTTTCCTTCTCTTCGGCAATGAGTGAATGCAACTGGCCTTCTTTTGCCTTCAGCGACTCTTCCTGTCTCCTTATATTCTCGTGCCTGACCTCGATTTCCTTTTCTTTCTTTTCCAAGAGCTCGAGCCTGCGGTCAATATTCTCTTCTTTTTGCGCCAGCCTCTTCTCCAGGTTGGATATCTCCTGTCTTCTGTCTTTTGTCTCACGCTCAAAATCCTGGCGCATCCTGTAGAGGAGATCCTTTGCTTCCAACTCAACCTCCCTGCGCCTGTCCTGGGCTTCTTTTCTGGCCTGCTCCAGGATATGCTCGGCCTGTGCCTCTGCATTCTTGATTTTCTTCTCCGCTAAATATTTTCTTAAGAAATACCCCAGGTAAGCCGCAATTAAAGCGATTAGCCCAAATATAATTATATTTATCATAGGTATAATCAGCCTCCCTCTTGTTAACTTAAAAAATTAAGAACTGTTGATTCTAAGCAAAGATGATTTTGTTGACGCTTATATCGTGCGTTTTGGCGGGGATATTGGGTAAGATTTGGAAGTCAAATGCCAGTCCGATAGAAGGGATCTCCTTAGGCAGCCTCTTTAGGAAACGGTCATAGCAACCCTTGCCCCGGCCCAAACGCTTGCCTTTCTTATCAAAGGCAATGCCAGGCACAATCACCAGGTCTAAATCTTCTGGGCGGATAAACCGTTTGGTTGAGGGCTGGCATATCCCGTAAGGGCCTTTTTCTAACCCTGCGCTATCATCTAATATACATGGCCTTAAAGTTATCCTATTTCTTTTACAAACTGGCACAGTGACTATCTTACCTAATTTTTTTGCTCCTTTTATCATTTTGTCTGCGTTGACCTCGCCGTCAAACGCGACATAGAACATCACTATCTTTGCTTTAATAAATTCCTTCTGCCTGAAAAGCTTTTCTAATATCCTCCTGCTCTTTCGGTCTCTGGTATCCTCCTTCTGTGTTTTTAGTTTAAAAAGGATTTTACTACGTATTTGCTCTTTTGTCAATCCTATAGACTTAGTGCTCATGCGCATCGCTCTTCGGCTCAAAGGCGCTGGGGTCTTTGCCTATTTTCTTATAATAATCCGCCAAGGCAGCCCTTAATGCCTGCTCAGCCAGGACAGAACAATGCATCTTAATAGGCGGCAGGCCTCCTAATGCCTCGGCAACTGCTTTATTGGAGATATTCAATGCCTCTTCAATGGTCTTGCCCTTAACCATTTCCGTAACCATGGAGCTGGTTGAGATGGCGGCCCCACAACCAAAAGTCTTAAATTTCGCATCTACAATTATATCGTTCTCTACTTTAAGATACATCCTCATCACGTCCCCGCAAATCGGGTTCCCGACGGTGCCGATGCCGCTGGCGTCGGGAATTTCTCCAACATTGCGCGGATTTTTAAAGTGGTCCATGACTTTTTCGCTGTAAGGAAGCTGTTCCATCTTATTTAGCCAAGATTAACTTATGCGGCTTGGTCGCTTTTTTAAAATCCTTTGCCTTCTGGATCTCTTTTAAGTTTTTAAGTTTTCCTTTCTTTTCCAATTCCTTATAGATTAAAACCCAGGCGCAATCCCTCTCTTTATCCACTTCACACTTGCCTTTATCCACGCCCCCGCAAGGCCCATTCAATAATCCTTTTGGGCAAAGCGTAACCGGGCAAATGCCTGCGGTAACATCCAATACGCATTCGCCACATAAAGAGCATTTCTCATAGAAGTTGCCTTGAGCATCCATTACTGCGCCGAATAAGGTGTTACACGCCGGTAAAACCGCCAGGCCAATCCTGTCATTATCCTTTGCTGACTGCACCCCTAAGCCGCAAGCCAGGACTAAAACTGCCTCTGCTTCTCTTAAGGCTTTCATATTCTTGGCGAATTCGGTCTTCATCTGGCTAGCCACGCAAGGCGCTCCAGGGATACACGTACCTCTTATTATTTTACCCTGCTCCTCTAAGGCTTGCTTCATTTTAAGCACTTCCGACTCACCGCCTGTCTTACAGGTAGTCGCGCACTCGCCACAGCCCACCAAGAATATTTTTTTGTATTCCTTTAGGCTATCTATTAGCTCTGCAAAGGGTTTCTGCTCTGTTATAATCATTAAGTCTCCTTAAGTGAATAAAATTTTATCACGATTTGGATAGAAGGACAAGGAAAAATATCAAAGGGCAGGTGACAGAGTCATTAAGTATCGCTGGCTTCTTTTTTCTTCTTCTCTTCAATTATTTTCTGCGCGATTTCTGCGGGCACCTGCTGGTACTTGTCAAATTCCATTGTGGCGCTGGCGCGGCCGCTACTTAATGAGCGCAGGTTTGTCGTATAGCCAAACATCTCGGATAAAGGAACCTCAGCGGATATGGTTTTTTGACCGGCTTTTGCCTCAATATTCATTATCTTACCTCTCTGCGAACAGATGTAACCCACAATGCTGTTTAAATATTCCTCAGGAGTATTTACTTCAAGAGACATATACGGCTCAAGGAGTATAGGCTCTGCCTGCATAAAGGCTTCTTTGAAGCCAATGCTGGCAGCAATCTTAAACGCGAGTTCAGAGGAATCTACCTCGTGGAATGACCCATCAGTAAGATTTACCTGTACGTCTACTACGGGATAACCTGCATATACTCCTTTCTGCATGGCCTCAATCACGCCTTTTTCTACTGCCGGTATAAACGAGGCAGGTATTGCTCCTCCTTTAATGCTGTTTATAAATTCAAACCCCTCGCCAGGCTTTGCCGGAGAAATCTCCAAGACCACATGGCCGTATTGGCCATGGCCTCCGGTTTGCCTGATGTATTTGCCTTCGGCATGCGCTGATTCCAAGATGGTCTCCCTGAAAGCAACCTTGGGCTTGCCTACGATTGCCTCCACCCCGAATTCTTCTTTAAGCCTATCCACAATAATCTCCAGATGCAACTCGCCCATTCCTGTAAGAAGCGTTTCTTTGGTCTCTTCATCAGAGCCCACCTGGAATGTAGGGTCTTCCTCTGCAAGCCTGGCTAAGGCCTTGCCGAGCTTATCCTGGTCAGCCCTGCTTTTGGGAGTGATGCTTAATGAGACAACCGGCACGGGAAATTCTATGGCCTCAAGGAGGAGAGGATTCTTTGGGTTGCAGAGCGTATCTCCAGTGACAGTGCGGGTAAGACCAATAATAGCCACGATATCTCCGGCAAACGCGCATTCTATATTCTCCCTCTGGTTGGCGTGCATCTCTACTATTCTGCCCACCCTCTCTTTTTTATTTTTTCTGGCATTAAGCACATAAGAGCCGGTGTCCAGCAATCCAGAGTAAACGCGCACATACACTAATTTACCCATATGCGGGTCAGCCTGCACTTTAAAAGCCAGCGCAGCCAGAGGTTCGTTTGAGTCGGATTTTATCTGAATAGTTTTAGCAGGGTCTTTAGGGTCATTGGCAGTGACGGGTGGAATATCCAGAGGCGAGGGCAGATAAAGCGTTATTGCGTCAAGCAACTTCTGAATGCCTTTATTCTTCAATGCTGCTCCGCAAAGCACTGGCACTGCCTTTCCGGCAATGGTTCCGCAGCGAATTGCCTGTATAAGTTCTTCCCGAGTAAGAGATGCTTCTGATTCAAGATATTTCTTCGTCAGACGCTCATCCAAGGCCGAGGCCTTCTCCACCAGCGTATGGCGATACATAGCAGCCGCCTCTTTATACTCTTCAGGAATATCTTCTATGCGAAACTCTTTTCCGAGGGATTCTTCTTCATAAATATAGGCCTTTGATTCCAAAAGGTCAATTACGCCCCGGAAGTTTGCCTCGCTTCCGATGGGTATCTCTAACGGAATCACATTGCCTCCGAGGTCCTTCTCAATCCCATTTAAAACCGCAAAGAAATCCGCGCCTACGCGGTCCATTTTATTAATAAAAGCAACCTTTGGCACATTATATTTATTGGACTGGCGCCATACGGTTTCTGACTGGGGCTCAACCCCTCCTACGGCACAGAAGACCGCAACCGCTGCGTCGAGCACCCTTAAACTGCGCTCCACCTCAACAGTAAAATCCACGTGTCCGGGAGTATCAATAATGGTAATCCTGTGCCCATTCCAGGAACAGGTGGTGGCTGCTGCGGTGATGGTAATGCCCCTCTCCTGCTCCTGTTTCATCCAGTCCATAGTTGCCTTGCCTTCATGGACTTCGCCGAGCTTATGGGAGCGGCCCGTATAAAAAAGAATTCTTTCGGTAAGGGTAGTCTTTCCGGCATCAATATGAGCCATGATACCGATATTTCTTACTTTTTCTAAACTTATCTTTGGAGAAGCCTGGGGCGCCGGGGGCTTTGCTTTCGCAACCGGTTCTTCGCTTTTAACGCTCTCTTCCTGAGGCAACGGCAAGGCAACAGGTTGCTCTTTCGCCTCCGGCAATAATTGCGGGGTTTCCTTTGGCGGTTCCTGTATCGCAGGCCCTGCCTGCGGCGCCAGCTCCTCCTGCGCAATCTGCTTTTCCTGTGCTTTCTCAGGGGGCTCTGGGGCCTTCGCTTCTTTTTTCAGGCGCGTAAATTCCTGAGCCAGTTTTTTAAGTTCTTCTTCTTTCGCCTCCAATTCCTTTTCCAATTCGGTGTATTCTTCGTTTAGTTTATTGAACTCCTGCTTGGGCACCCAGTCGCTAATCTCGTCTTTCTTTTTGAATTCAGCGATTGTCCCTAGGTGCGCCTTTAGTTCCTCGGCATATTTTTCGATTCTGTGTTTCTGGGCTTCGAGCTGATCGGATTTATCTTTAATCTCTTTTTCTAAAGCAGGTATCCTTTCTTTCAGTTCCCTTATCTCTTTATTTAAATTTACGTTTTTGCTAAATTCTTCCTGCAATTCCTTGTCCTTGGCAAGGAATTTATTCTTTAAATCCAGGTTCTCTTCTTTAACCTTATTTAAGGCATCCTCGGCTTTGGCCACCCACTCCTTGCTTCTGGCTAGTTCTTCCTCTAACCGCGGTTCCTTTGTTGTAGTTGTTTCAAGTTGTTTCTGCAGGTTAGCATAATCGGCCTTTGCTTTTTCCAACTCGCTCATCAGGGAAGCGATTTCTTCCTCGAGCCTTTGAACTTTGTTATTTTCACGAGAAGGTTCTTGTTGTTTTTTTATCTTTTCTCCAGAGGAAAATATGCCCACAATGGCATACACTACCATCCCCACTCCGGCAAAAATGATGACCTGAAGCAATAGGTTCATTTGTTTTTCTTGAGTTTTTCCAGGCGCTGCCTTATCTTTGCCTCAAAGCCTATGTCCGTAGGCTCGTAATAACGCACCGCTTTCCTGGTGTATTTCTGTTTTACATAATGGCCTGCGTAATCATGCGCATATTTATAACCTTTACCGTGGCCCAAAACCTCTGCGCCCGGATAAGAGGCGTCCTTAAGGTGGTCAGGCACTTCCTGGACTTTTTCGTTTTCGATATCCTGATAGGCCTTATCAATGGCCAAATAACTGGCATTGGATTTAGGCGCGCAGGAAACATATATGCAGGCCTGGGCTAAGGGTATCCTTGCCTCAGGCATACCCACGAATTCCGAGATTTGTAATGCAGCATTGGCTAAGACCAGCGCTAAGGGGTCGGCATTACCCACGTCCTCTGCTGCAAGGATACAAATCCGTCGGGCAATAAAACGCGGGTCCTCGCCTGCATAAAGCATCTTCGCCATCCAGTATAAAGCTGCATCAGGGTCTGAGCCGCGCATAGATTTTATAAATGCCGAGGCAGTATCGTAATGCGCATCTTCATCCTTATCATAAAGGATTGCCTTTTTTTGAATAGATTCAGAAGCCACATCTAAAGTAAAGTGGATAAAACCATCTTGGTCTTGCGGCGTAGTAAGCGCTCCTACCTCCAGGGCATTAAGCGCCCGGCGGCTATCCCCTTCGCAGGTCTTGGCTAAAAATGACAATGCTTTTTTATCTATTTTAATCTTCAGGTTCCCTAATCCTTTTGCTTTATTGCGCAGCGCAGAATTAAGGATAGTTAAAATCTCGTCTTCCTTAAGCTGTTTTAACTCGCAGACTAAGGAGCGCGACAATAAAGGAGAGGCAAGGGAAAAAAAGGGGTTGTGCACAGTCGCTCCGATTAAGATAGGGTTGCCTTCCTCTACATCAGGCAGGAGCACATCCTGCTGCGCCTTATTAAAACGGTGTATCTCATCTATAAAGAGTATGGTCTTTTGAGCCGAATTGGATTTGCGTTGTTTTGCCGCAGCAATAAGGCGCCTTAATTCCTCTACGTTGGAAGTAGTGGCATTAATGGCCGCATAGTGGGACTTGGTGACGTTGGCAATGCACCAGGCTAATGAAGTCTTGCCTGTGCCTGGGGGACCGTACAATACCAGGGAGCTGATGCGGTCTGCCTCGATTGCCCGGCGCAAAAGCTTGCCTTTGCCTAATAAATGCTCCTGGCCCACGAATTCATCCAGAGTCGCTGGCCGCATGCGCACTGCCAGGGGAAGGTCTTTATGGTCTGCGGGTTTATTTTCTGTAAAGAGGTCCATTATATTTATCCCTCGCTTAAACACTGGAAAATTTCTTTGAAATTTTCTGCGTAAGTGCGGGATTATTTCGGCCTTATAACTTACGTTCGCTTACGCTCCGTAAGTTGTGGCCTCAATAAAAAAATCCCCGCATTGTGCCGTTGGAGGGATAGTCTGAACCGATTTGGTTCCACGTGGGTGCCCTCTCTTTAACGCCTAAGCGCTAAGGAAGATTGGGCTCCCTTTATAATTGTGTTGGTTCAACAATTATCGCATTTCCAACGCGCACAGCAGGGATATTTAAAAGAACTTTTCTTTCTATAAAAGTATAGCACATCTTAAAAAAGATGTCAACTACTACCGGATTTTAACCTGTAATTGGTCCTTGAGCGCCTGAACAATACCGGCGTGTATGGGATTAATTTCTGCCTCGGTTAAGGTGCGCTCAGGGGAAGAATAAAGGCAAGAGATAGTTAAACCCTTGAACCCCGACTCAATTTGTCTGCCTTTATAATAATCTGTAATTTCTGCTTGTTGCAGTAACTTTCCGCCCCGCCCTGCTATCACTTTTATTACCCGCTCTGCAGGGATATCTTCTCTCAAAACCAGGCTTATATCCCTGTAAACCCCCGGATACCTAGGCAGGGCTGTAAATTTCCTGCTTATCCGGATATGGGGGGAAAGTTTCTCTAAAAGAATTTCTAACGCGAATACTTCTTTATTTTTTATATCCAGACTCTCTAAAATTTGCCGCTCCAGTCTTCTCAACGCCCCTATTTTATTTTCTTTAACTAGCACCTCAAATTCATAGCTATTTTTGCCAATGAATCTGTATTCCTCTTTCTTGATACCTAAACGCTGGAAGAGCGTTTCTAATATCCCCTTTAAATGCAAAAACCCGACTCCGTCTTGGACATGGCCTTGAGCAAACCACAAAGACCTTGCTCCGCACAAAGCAATACCCAGACTCAGTTGTTCTTCGGGTGTTTCTTTTATGCTGGGAAAAACTTTGGCGATTTCAAAAATATTCACATATTCCTGTTTCTGGTTCAAGTTGTAGGCAACGCATTTTGCCAGGCTGGACATAAGAGCAGGCCTTAAAACTTCCTGCTCTTTGCTTAAGGGGTTAAGAATATCTACGACGCCGTTTACCTGCTCCATACCAAAACCCTTCAATAAATCCTTATCAATAAGGCTATAAGTAATGACCTCATTTAACCCTAAACCCACAAGAATATTCTTTATGAGCGCTACTAAATTACCTTTTGCTCCGGCGTTTATCATCGGTTTTACCGCAGGAAGGCTTTTAGGTATATTTTCATACCCATTTATACGGGCGATCTCTTCAATTAAATCTATCTCCAGATTTACATCCTGCCTGTGCGCAGGGATTTCAACTAAAAAATTATTTTTTGCCCTGGTTTTTGTTTTAAATTCCAGGCTATTGAGAATCTGTTTTATTTTGGCAGGCGCGATATTAACCCCTAAAATTCTCTGCACAGTTAATGTATCTAAACTAATGTTTTTCTTTTTTGTTTTGGGCTTACCTGAGCTTTTTATTAAAACGCGCCTTCCGCCAGCCACTTCTTCTATTAACGCGGCTGCGCGTAAAGATGCGCCTTCCACTATTTCTGCATCCACGCCTCTTTCAAACCTATAAGCGGATTCACTCTGTAATCCCATGGCCTGCCTGCCTCGACGCACAATTACCGGATGAAATACCGCTGCCTCTAAGAGGATGTTTTTTGTGCTTTCCGTCACTTCAGTATCCCTGCCGCCCATTATGCCTGCTATGGCAACGGGTTTTGTCTTGTCTGCAATAACTAAGATGTCCGGATTAAGTATTTTTTGTTCTCCGTCAATAGTAGTGAGCCTTTCATTATCTTTAGCCCGGCGCACTAATATCGCGCCTTGGCTCATCTTATCCAAATCAAAGGCGTGCAAAGGTTCACCCAATTCAAAGAGGACATAATTGGTGATGTCCACAATGTTATTTACGCTGCGCACGCCCACCAATTCCAATCTCGCCTTAAGCCAAGGAGGGGAAGGCCTGACTTTTACGCCCCTGATTATCTTTGCGGTGTATAAAGGGCAGTCGGATTTATTTTCAATATTAATGCTGAAGGGTCGATGGTCGATGGTCGATGGTCGATAGTTTTTCTTGTTTTTGGATAATTTTAATCTTCTCCCTGTTATTGCCGCTACTTCTCTGGCAATCCCCCTTACGCTTAGCCAGTCCGGCCGGTTAGAGGTGACCTCAAGCTCAAAAACAAAATCCCCGCCCCTTTCTTCTAAAGAGGTGACTTCCAGGCCTGCCATAGTGAGTTTCTCCGCAAGCACTCGCGGAGAAATTTTGAGCTCTACAAAATCTTTTAGCCAATTATAGGTAACCTTCACCCCGCTCTTCCTCCAATAAATATATAACCCCTGCCCTTAGGAAGGGCGGGGTTCATATTATTAGAACTGTTTTAAAAACCTTAAATCGTTTTCAAAGAATAACCTGATGTCATTAATCCCGTATTTAAGCATGGCGATTCTTTCCACGCCCATGCCAAAGGCAAAACCTGTGTATTTCTTCGGGTCATAGCCCACGTGCTTAAACACATTGGGGTGAATCATTCCTGCGCCCAATATCTCAAGCCAGCCTTTTCTCCCGCAAACAGAACACCCTTTTCCTTTACAGATGATGCAGGATATATCTACCTCTGCCGACGGCTCAGTAAAAGGAAAGAAGTGCGGCCGAAAGCGCATTTTAATATCCTGGCCAAAAACAGACTTGGCAAAGACTTCTAATACGCCCTTTAAATCAGAAAATTTTATCTCCTCATCCACTATAAAGCCCTCTATCTGGTGGAACATAAAGGAATGGGAGGCATCCACTGCGTCCGGCCGGTAAACCCGGCCAGGAACAACTACTGCCAGAGGAGGTTTTTGCGCTTTCATCACCCTGATCTGCACCGGCGAAGTGTGACTGCGCAAAAGTAATTTATTTTTGCCTTTTAGATAAAATGTATCAAATACGTCCCTTGAAGGATGTTCCAGGGGGATGTTTAAACCCGTAAAATTATTGTATTCTGTCTCAATCTCAGGACCTTCCACCACAGAAAATCCCATCCGGTTAAATACCGCGCATATCTCATCTATAATCTGCGTTACAGGATGCAGCCGGCCTATTTCCTGGGCAATCGCCGGCATACTAATATCGCAAGGGACCCTTTCTGATGCGCCGGGTTGCGCAGTTATTGCTCTTTGTTTCTCATCAATAAGGGACAAAATCCTATTTTTTAAGGTATTAACCTGCTGGCCAAAGCTGCTGCGCTGTTCCGGTGCAAGAGAGGGTATGGAAGCGGTCAACTGGGCAATAATGCCTTTTCTGCCTAAATACTTTACCCGGAATTCTTCTAAATCTTCCGCGGAATTTATATTCTCGGCATCAGAATCTATTTGCGTTTGAATAAGCTCAATATCCATATTAGAGATAATACTCCTAATAATACAATTACAAGATTCCTCTTACCAGGATTTAGCTTTCTCTGAACGCTGCGTCCGGGGGTGGTCTTGCGTATAGCCTGGGCATGTATATCTAAATCCCCTCCGTGCTCCGGGCAGGCGCGATGAAAAACGCCGGTAACTTCCACCGTGTCTCCCGTAGATTTATAACTACCTGTATAGACAATATCTTTCACTAAAGAGTTATTTGCCCAGATGCCGAGCGCATTCTGGCCGTCGTTTACGTTTATCCAGGCAAAATCGCCGCGCTGCATTATATCGCCGATAACCTCGCCTGCGTAAACTACGATTTTAGCGTCATACTCTTTGGCATTATTTATTAAGTCGGTGCTGGGAACAGGCTGGGCAAAGCTAATCGATAGTAAAAGCAAAATTAATAGTAGGGTGCAAACGAGTGTTTTAATCATCTCTTTCCTTTTATGGCTGCCCAAATGAATCCAAACAGGGCAAACACTGACATAAACTCTAAGCGGCCAGCCCACATCTGGATAATATAGGTAAGCTTTAATATTGCCGGCATACCCGCATCTGTAATCCCGCAGGAGAAACCAACATTACCTGCTGCCGACGTAGATTCAAAAAGGGAATCTAAAACCGGATAACCGCACCAGATGCCTACCAGCGCGCCTAAGACATACAAGGCTATATATGCTGTAGTAATCAATAAAACTCCCCTGACCTGCTTGTCTTCCAAGAATAGCGTCTTTATATGGTGGAATTTCTGGATTACTATAGCGCGCTCAGGGAGAGCCATGGTTTTGATATCCTGTTTCAAGGCTTTAAAAATAATTCCTACCCTGAGCATTTTGATACCTCCGGCAGTGGAACAGGCGCTGCCGCCTAAGGCCATCGCACAAATGATGCCTACCAAAGCCAGGTTCCCCCACTCCCTGATAAACTGCTGGGCATAAATAGTCATATATCCTGTGGTAGTGTGTCCTGAAATAAGCTGGAAGAATCCTTTACGGAACAATGTTAAGGCGCCGGAATAAGCACCCAATTTATTTAACCCGACGCTGACAATTAAGAATGTAACCATCACGCTCAACAGGAATGTCCTTGTTTCGATATTCTTCAAAAGTTCCCTGCGGTTGCCTCTCCAGAGCTGATAGTGCAGGTTAAAATTAATGCTTCCGGCAATCATAAACACAACCGTGACAATCTCAAAAATGGCGCTATGGTAATAGAGTATGTTTTGTGACTGGGGGGCAAAACCCGCGGTATCAAAACCCGCCATAAAGATGCAGGCGCCGTGGAAAAAGGCATTCTGCGGCTTTAAACCAGAAAGCATTCCGACGATTCCCAGCGCAACAGTGCCCAAGAGCAGGTATACGATGCTAATGAGCCAGATAAAACGAGCGGTCTGTATAATATTAGGGAGTATTTTTTCATCGCGCGCTTCTCCCACATACATCCTGAAACCGCCGGCGCTTCCTTTCATAAAAAGCGCCAAGGCGATAATCGCGATGCCCTGGCCTCCGATAAACGGGCCCAGATGGCGCCAGAGGTTATGAGCATATGACAGGTGGTCTAAGTCCTGCGCGAGCGTAAGGCCGGTAGTGGTAAGTCCGGACATCGTCTCAAAGCAGGAATCCAAAAAAGATTTGTAGTGCCCGCTTAAGTATAGTGGGATAGCGCTCAATATCATCGCCGCAAGCCAAGAAAGAGACACCACAATCATCCCCTGCATCCAGTTCGGGTCTTTTTCCGTAAAGCACAGTTTAGTCAAAAGCAAACCAAAGATAAGCGCTATCTCCAAGCCAATCGTAAAATCTAAAAGCGGGTTTATTTCTGCGGCTGACAAACCCAATATAATAGGAATGAGCATGGCCAAGGCCAAGCCAATAATAATCTTACCTAAGTAATAGCCTATTATTTTGATATCTCCCAGCGGGGGCTTGAGGATCATAATCTAAAATATAATATGGTACAAATTAAAAATGCCGCCAGAAGCATAGAAAGGGCGTATAAAACTTCTGTGGCAATTCCCAGGCTTGCGCTTAAAAGGGATTTTATTTTCAATTAAAGTTTACCTACCAATAAATTCAACAATTGCGGCTCATTGCCGATTACTGTTAAGGCAATCACGTCATCCCCTGCCTTTAAAACCGTATCGCCTTTGGGCAGGATTACCTCTTCGCCTCTTAAGATGGAAACCAGCACCGCATCTTTTGGCATAGCAATCTCCTTTAGTCCCTTATTAATTACCGGAGAATCGCTGGGTAAATCTACGCGCACAATAGCCAGTTTCCCGCGCTTAAAACTCATCAGGTTGACAAAATCCGCAAAAGAAACCTCCTCTTCAATTATCTTGGCGATAATCTTTGTAGAATCAACCGGCACATCAATTCCTAATTCAGTAAAGGTGTATTCATTATCCGGGTTATTCACCCTGCCGACGGTGCGCTGCACATTGAAGCGCTCTTTGGCCAATTGGCAGATAATCAGGTTATCCTCATCTTCCCCTGTAACCGCAGCTAATACCTCGGCGCGCTCAATCCCCGCATCCTCCAGGATGCGCGGGTCGCAGCCATCGCCGTGAATAACTAGGGCCTCTAACTCTCTGGCGAGCTCTTCGCAAACCCCCTTGTCTTTATCTACAATGCTTACCGTATGTCCGCCTCTAACCAGCTGTTTAGCTAAAAAATAACCGACCTTTCCTGCGCCTACAATTAAAATATACATAGGCCTACCTTTCTGCCAAACCGAATTTTTCTCTTACGTTATCCAGGCTGGCAACCTTTACCACCCCCATCAATACATCTTTTGCTTTCAGGACTGTCTGGGGCTCAGGAAGAATCACTCCCTGCAGTCTTCTTATGGCTACAACCAGAAAGTCGCTGGGAATATTTATCTCCTGAATGGTCTTGCCCACTAGGTTATCTTTCACTTCAATCTCAATCACCCCTAAGTCTTTGGTCTCAATAAGATAACTGGAAAATCTGCTCTCAATGATTTTATCCCTGAGCATTGCGGCAAACAGGATAGTCCCGCTGATAATATCTAACCCCAAAGCCGCGTATATGTGTGCGCGCTGCGGGTCATAGACGCGCGCAAGTACCTTGGGCACCTTGAATATCCTTTTAGCCACCTGCGCTGAAATCAAATTTGTATTGTCTCCGTTCGTAACGGAGCAGAAGGCATCCGCCTTTTCAATGCCCGCCTGTTTCAATAACTTAAGGTCAAAACCATTGCCTACCATAGTCAGGCCGTTGAATGTCCTGCCTAAACGGTCAAAAGAAGCCTGGTTCTTGTCAATAACCACTACATTGTGGCCTTCATTGGATAACAACTTAGCCAGTTCCGAACCCACCCTGCCGCAACCTACTATTATCACATACATTTTTGTCCCTTCTCACATGACACCTGATACATGACACTTGACACCAATTGGTATGTTTGTATCAAGTATCATGTGTCAAGTATCAAGTAATTAACCTTTCGCTATTTCTACCAGCTTCTTAAATGCCTGGTTATCTTTAACAGCCAGGTCAGACAAAATCTTCCTGTCCAGGCTGACCTTTGCCTTTTTAAGGCCGTTCATAAATGCGCTATATGTAATGCCTGCAGCGCGGCAGGCAGCATTTATGCGGCTAATCCAGAGCCTGCGGAACTCCCTCTTTTTTACGCGCCTGTCGCGATAGGCATACACCAAGGCATGCATAAGAGCCCGGCGCGCCTGTCTGTACTGCTTGCTTCTATCCCCCCAGAAACCCTTTGCCTTCTTTAATAATCTTTTCTTTCTTTTACGCGTGGCAACACTGTGCTTAACTTTAGCCATTTCTTCTCCTATTCCTATCCATACGGCAACATCCTCTTAAGGTATTTTTCCTCTTTTTTGTTGTTCAAGGCCCTGGACCTGCGTAATCCCCTAATCCTCTTGGTCTTCTTGCTTGTGGCAAGATGGCTCTTGCCGCCTGCAACATACTTTATCTTGCCCTTCTTGGTCAACTTGAATCTCTTCACCACTCCTTTTTTCGTTTTTAGTTTTGGCATTTCCTCTCCTTGTGCCCCTTACGGCGCCTACTTCGGCGCCACCACAAAAGACATAACCCTGCCTTCCATGCTGGGCGCCTTTTCTATTTGGCCGTCATTCTGGGTATCGGTAATAAATTTATCTAAAACCTTTCTCCCCAAATCCTGATGCTCCATCTGCCTGCCGCGGAAGAACAGGTTTACCTTGACTTTATCTTTTTTCTTTAAGAAAACAATAACCTGTTTGACCTTTATTGCATAGTCATGCTCGTCAATATTGGGCTTCAGGCGGATTTCTTTCAGCCGGCCCTGTTTCTGGTGTTTTTTTGCCTCGCGCTCCTTTTTCTCCTGGTCATATTTAAATTTACTAAAGTCGATAATACGGCAGACCGGAGGATTGGCGCTGGGGGCTACCTCCACCAAATCCAGTTCGTACTGGTTAGCCATGTCTTGGGCCTTTTGTATCGGCACCACGCCTAACTGGTTACCGTCGGGGCCAATAAGCCGCACCTGCGGCACGCGAATCCTTTCGTTGACACGGATAAACTTTTTAATCTTAACCACCTCCCTTATTTTCTATTTCTTCTTTTATCTTCTTTATAAACTCCTCTATTGGCATGCTACCAATATCCCCTTTTCCTTTTTTCCTTACGGATACGCTGCCTGACTTTGCCTCGCGCTCCCCCACTACCGCAGAATAGGGTATTTTATTTAATTCTGCATTGCGTATCTTTTTATCCAGGGTCTCATTGCGGTCATCTAAGCTTGCGCGTATAAGGTTATCTTCAAGGGCCTGCTTAATCTCTCTTCCATATTTTACCACAGAATCCTTGACTGGGACCACTAATACTTGCACTGGCGAAAGCCACAATGGGAACTCGGCGTTATAATGCTCTATTAATGCGCCGATAAACCGCTCTATGCTCCCTAGCAAAACGCGATGCAGCATAATAGGCTGTTTCTCCTTGCCTTCAGCATCTACATACGCAAGATTGAACCTTTTAGGTAGAGCGAAATCGCACTGAATCGTGGCGCATTGCCATTTTCTTTTTAAGGCGTCTTTTAGTTTTATGTCAATCTTTGGCCCGTAAAATGCTCCTTCCCCGGCATTAATTTCATAATGTAAATTTTTTTCTTTTAACGCGCTTTCTAAGGCCGCGGTAGATTCCTGCCAATCCGTGTCTGAGCCGATATATTTTTCCGGCCGGGTACTCAGTTCTATTGCCATATCGGAAAACCCGAAATCCTTCATCGTATCAATGACGAATTCAATTACCCGGCGTATCTCCTGGACAAGCTGCGAAGGTGCGCAGAATATATGCGCGTCATCCTGGGTAAAGCCGCGCACGCGCAAGAGCCCGTGCAAGACTCCTGCTTTTTCATTGCGATAAACCGTGCCCAATTCAAAAAGCCGAAGAGGCAAGTCTCTGTAGCTCCTGATCTTGGATTTATAAATCAAAATGTGGCCGGGGCAATTCATCGGCTTTAAGACAAATTCCTTATCTTCTGTTTTCAGGGTATACATATTCTCCCGGTAATAATCGTAGTGGCCTGATGTCTTCCAGAGCTGGGCCTGCATAATATGCGGGGTAATCACGAGCTGATAACCACGCTTCAGGTGTTCCTTTTTTTCATAATCCTCGATAATGGTGCGTAGAAGCGCTCCCTTGGGATGATAAAATACCAGGCCTGCGCCTGCTTCTTCGTGATAAATATCAAAAAGTTCCAAGCCAGGCCCTAACTTCCTATGGTCGCGTTTTTTTGCCTCTTCCAGGTTTTTTAAATATTCCTCTAATTCTTTCTTGCTTTCAAAACAGGTGCCGTAAATTCTCTGCAGCATGGGGTTGGTTTCTATGCCGTGCCAATAGCTGCCTGCAACCGACAACAATTTAAAGACCTTGATTTTACCCGTTGACTCTATATGCGGGCCGCGGCATAAATCTGTGAAATTAGTGCCTGTTTTATATATTGAAACTTTCTCGTCGGGAATTTCCTGAATAAGTTCTACCTTATAATTTTCTTTGAGCTTCTTAAATAAATCCAGGGCCTCCTTTTTAGAAAGCTCCTCCCTGATAAAGGGCTCGTTCCTGGCAATAATATCGCGCATCTTCTGCTCAATGTCCGCTAAATCCGCGTCGCTAAACGGCTCTTTTTTGTCAAAGTCATAATAGAAGCCATCTTCAATGGAGGGCCCTATGCCTAATTTTACCTCAGGCCACAGCTCCTTTACCGCCTCGGCCATAATGTGCGAACATGAATGTCTTAAAGTGTCTAGATTCATATTTTACTGGTGTTCTGCTTCGCGCTTCAATGCTGCAATAGGTGGTAGCGCTTCGCAGGAACTACCACTCTAACTCCTACGAAGCCCTACCATCATTTATTTGTTGAAGGGCGAAGTAGAGTGGTGGGCCCAAGAGGAGTCGAACCTCTGACCTTTGCGATGTCAACGCAACGCTCTAACCAGCTGAGCTATGAGCCCCTAGTGCCGGGGGAGGGAGTTGAACCCTCACGCTCTTACGAGCGGGGGATTTTAAGTCCCCATTGTCTGCCATTCCAACACCCCGGCATATTAAGCTAATTCAGAACTGTTTTGCTTTTGCTCCAGCCCTTATAAGAATCTATACAATCAGTAGCTAATTTTATTTTCCTGTCTAATCCCAAGCAGCCCTTGTAATAACAACGTTGCGCAATTGCTCTTGCCGCCATTTTACCGTATTTTAATACCCATAGAGATTCACTTCCTCTATGAATCTTACCGCTAGTTTTCAACAGTTCCTTTGTAATATTATTTAGCCATTCTATAAATTTTTCGGAGCCAGAATATATTCTTAGGCTCCATTGTTCTTTATTATTGGATGCGTGTAACCATCGGCGCATACACCCATCTCCATCAATTACGCCTCGCAAAAAATCAACAAAATATTGATTTGGTATTGCTAGCGCACCTAATGTCAGTGATTTATTTTGCGAGAGCCCAATCGATACAAGAAACTCATAAAAGTTTTTATTCCCAATTTGAAAGTGAAAAGATTTTTGCTTTCGCCCATTATATTTAACGCCGATTTTGTTGCTAATCCCAACTTTACGCTTAATCTTTCTAAGGAATCTATCGTCTTTAGAGGTTATATCAATGTGCCTGCCATCGGTACACAAACAACCGTCAGTTGCGATCAGCCCTACCAAATACCAAAGATTTGCTCTTTCAATTTTTAATTCTTTTCTTTTCTGTGGCATCCTAATTTGGAGGCGTGGACCGGATTCGAACCGGTGTATAACTGTTTTGCAGACAGTTGCCTTGCCACTTGGCTACCACGCCACAAATTCTCAAAGATTCTTTTTAACCCCCTCTACTATTGTCTCAACCTCTGCCAAACAGCCGACGCCCGTCCTGCCGCAGGCAAGCTTGCCAATTCTAGGCTCTATAAATCTATAACCTAAGTCTTGCAATTTTTTAATATTGGCCTGGGTAATCTTATTCCTGTACATATTCTCGTTCATTGCCGGAGCAATTAAAACCGGCGCCTTTGTGGCCGAGATGACACAGGTCAACAAATCATCGCATATGCCGCTTGCGATTTTAGCGATAACATTGGCGGTTGCCGGAGCAACCAATACCAAATCCGCTTTTTCAGCCAGGGAAATGTGCTCAATCTCCCAGGTGTCAGGCTCTAAAAACAACCCCTGATATACCCTGTTACCGGAGAGGCTCTGAAAGACAATCGGCCTAATCAGCTCTTCTGCTTCAGCTGTCATCACCACGGTAACAGAAAAGGCTTCGCCCTTTAACCTGCGCACAATCTCGCAGGCCTTGTATATCGCAATGCTTGCTGTTACTCCTAAAATAATATTCCTGCCTCTTGCCACTTGCTTAATCTTTCGCCTTGAGTTTCTTGCACTGCACTTTGCCGTCGGCCACTTCAATCAACGCTACGGTCGAAGGTTTAACAGAGGGGTTGACAGTAATGAGTTTTGGCTGACCCTCAGCTATCTCAAGGGCCCTTTTTGACGCCAGGATTACCAACTTATAAATAGAATTGCAACTTTTATCCAGGAGCTTTTCCCGTGCAAAATAGTTCATACCCTGCCTTTCTTTAAATTATAATTCTCTATTTCTGTTAACATAAGCCCTCCCAATTCCTTTACCGCCTGTTGTAGATTTTTATTTACCAGGCAGTAATCGTACCTGCGGCAAGCCCGCAGTTCTGCCTTGGCAAGCTTTAAACGCTTTCTTATCTCTTCTTTCTTGGTCTTATTGCAACGCCTCCCGATTCTTTCGCGAAGCGTTCCTAATGAAGGCGGGATAATAAAAATCAATACCGTATTTCCGGGATAAAGCCGCTTTACCCTGGAAGCGCCTTTCAAATCCAGACAGAGGATAATGTGCTTGTCTTTTTTAAGCTGCTTTTCAACAAAATCCCTGGGCGTGGCGTAATAATAACCCAAATACCTCGTCCATTCAAGGATTTTTTTTGCCTTCAGCTCCTGCTTAAATTGCGGCTCTGTGATAAAAAAATAATCCCTTTTTTCTCTTTCCCCTGACCTTTTAGGCCGGGTGGTAAAAGAAACCGATTTTGTCAGTTTCTTCTTTAATTGCCTGTCTTTAAGCAGGTTTTTAAGGAGCGTAGTCTTGCCCGAACCCGAAGGCCCGGAAATAACAAATATCAGACCCTTAATTGCGCCCTGTTTAAGCTTCACTTATTCTATGTTCTGCACCTGTTCGCGGATTTTTTCGATCTGGCTTTTTATCTGCACAACCCTGCCGGAAATAGCCGCATCAAAGGTTTTAGCTGCCAGGGTATTTGCCTCGCGCTGCATCTCCTGGGCAATGAAATCCAGCTCCTTGCCTACCGGCCCGCTCTTGGAAAGTTTATTTCGGAAATTGCGGATGTGGAATGCCAGCCTCTCTATCTCCTCCGTAATGTCGCTGTCTTTTAAGAAGCTCGAGCGTTCCTCCTCTGTGTTTATCTGCTCGAGTTTTTCTTTAATTGCTTTTTGAAATTTTATTTTGATAACTGCTAGGTTATCCTTGAGCGCCTCTGCCCTCTTTTTTAAAAAACCGCATAAGGCCCTCCCTTCTTTCTGGCGCATTTTTACCAGGTCATCCAGGGTCCTGGCGACCAGCGTCTTTAAGCGCGGCCAGAGGTTTTGTCTAAGGATGCCAGCTTCACCCAAAGAGAGCACGCCGGGTAAGTGTATCAATGTGTCCATACTCACTTCATCTCGAATATGGAATTGCTCTTTTATGTTCCTGAACATCGAGATATAGTTTTTAAGCAGCGCCTTATTTAGAGAAACGCTTGAGGCTTTTGCGCCTATAGCGTTTATCACGCAGGTAACGCGGCCTCTTTTAATCTTTGCCTCGATTGCTTTCTTTATTTTATCTTCCAGAGAAAGGAATCCCTCCGGCAGATGAAAGACAATCTCCAGAAATTTGTGGTTTGAGCTTCTCAGCTCAACGGAAATCTTACCAAAGGGCTTAACCTCATCCTCCTTGCTGCCAAAACCAGTCATACTCTGCATCATCTTAACTCCGTTCTTAGGCCCAGGTTTTTCTTTTACATTCTTTTTCCAAGGCTTCTTTTGTAGGATATAAATCCACGATTATCTCATCCGGCTCAAACCAGAGCTTTATTTCTCTTTCTGCCTCTTCTGCATTTGAGGATACATGGATAACATTTTCATAAACGCCGCTGGTGGTAATCCTGCCGTAAGAACCGCGGATAGAGGTAGGCTCTGCTTCTTCGGGGTTAGTGGCGCCGGCAAGTTCACGGCATTTTTTAATTGCCTCCTTACCCCAATATACGAGAGCCATTACCTTGCGCCGCTCGTGCAGCTCGCCCTGAATATATTTTATCAACTCTTCAAAAAAGGGCTTATCTTTTAAATGCCGGTAATGCTCCTCAGCCAATGCTTTGCATACGCGCACCATCTTGGCAGCGACAATCTCAAGCTTTGTTTCGGATAATCGCGTTAAGATATTGCCGGTTAAGGATTTCTTAAGCCCGTCGGGCTTGATGAGAATTAAGGTTGCCTGGTTCACGGCTTTGCACCTCCCTTGAGCAGATTTACAATTCTCTCCAGGTCTTCCTGGGAATAAAATTCAATGGAAATGTGCCCGCGTTTTTTTCTTTTGCTTATCCTGACTTTAGTAGCTAAAAGGTGCTGTAACTCCTCTTCCAAAACCGCCACATAAGGCTCACGCGGTGCTTGCCCCATCCTGCGCTTAACACCCCTGGGACGATGCATCTTGATTAAGCTCTCTAATTCTCTAACAGATAAACCCTTAGAAATAACTTCCTGCGCTAATCTGCGCTGTTGATTGATATCCTCTATTTCCAGGAGCGCCCTTCCATGAGCAAAAGAGATACGGCCTTTCTTTATCTCTGCTTGGATCTCCTGGGGCAAGTTTAATAATCGCAATGTGTTAGTAATGGTAACCCTTGCCTTGCCTAAAACCGCGCTGATTTTTTCTTGCGTAACCTTAAATTTATCAATGAGATACTGATAAGCATGCGCTTCTTCAATGGGGTTAAGATCCTGCCTCTGGATATTCTCTATCAATGCCAATTCCAAAGAATCTATATCCTCCACATCCTTAACAATAATTGGTATCTCTTTAAGGTTCAATAGGTTAGCAGCGCGGAGTCGTCTTTCGCCGGCAATCAACTCATAATCATCACCTTTACGCCTTACCAAAAGGGGCTGAATTACGCCTTTTTCTTTAATAGACTGGGCCAGCTCTTCAATGCTTTGGGTATCAAAATCTTCCCTGGGTTGAAAGGGGTTGGGTTTAATCTGGTCAGTTTGGACATTAATAATCTCGTTTCTTTGCCCTGTTTCTTTCTCAGGGATTAAGGCACTTATTCCTTTTCCTAAGGCTTTTCTTTCCATTATCCTGCTCCTTCTGATATGGGTTCACTTGAGAAAGGAATCCCTAATATCTCTTTGCTTAACTCTTCGTATTTTTGCGCGCCTAAGGAATCTTTGTCATATAGAGCTATGGGCTTGCCAAAACTGGGCGCTTCAGTTAAGCGGATATTTCTGGGTATAACTGTCTTATAGACTTTATCTTTAAAAAAATTGCGCGCCTCTTGAATAACCTCCTTAGTCAGATTAGTGCGGTAGTCAGCCATAGTCAGAAGCACGCCCTCAATAACCAGATTGGGGTTCAGGTTCTCCTTCACAAGTTCAATGGTATGAGATAGTTGCGTTAGTCCTTCTAAGGCGTAATATTCGCACTGCACAGTTATCATCACAGAATCTGCTGCGCATAAGCCGTTTATAGTCAATAAGCCCAATGACGGCGGCGAGTCAATAATCATCAAATCAAAGTTATCCCTTTCTTTACTCAGCACTCTTTTCAGACGGTATTCTCTTCCCAACGCTCCGACTAATTCTACTTCTGCTCCGGTGAGGTTAAGGTTTGAAGGCGCTAAAAAAAGATTAGAAATAGCAGTGGGCTGCAATATATCCTTTAACTCTACCTCTTCCAAAAGAAGATGATAGGTGCTTTTTTTGATATCATGTTTATTTATGCCTATGCCGCTGGTAGTATTCGCCTGCGGATCCAAATCTATAAGCAGGGTTTTTTTGCCGGCTAATGCCAGGTAGGTAGCCAGATTAATCGCAGAGGTGGTTTTCCCAGTACCGCCCTTTTGATTACAAATACTGATAATTTTACCCATTGAAATTTATATAGTTACGCAATGTTCCACGCGAAACATCGCTTTATTAGCAATATTATCTTAAAATTAACTGATTTGTCAAGTGTTTTCTTTACCTTTGATTGTACTTACCCTTACTTTTGCTGGCTTGGCTCCTGGCATACCAAAAAGGCCCTTTTTCTCTTCGGAAAGGACCTCTATCTTAACTTTATTGCGCGCTAGTTTTAATTCTTTGAGCGCCTTTTTAATTGCCTCTTCAACGCTTTTTCCCTCTATTTCAATACTGGTTTTGGGGGTCATCTTGTCCGGCGTATGCGCAATTGGTATAAGAGCATCAGGCCACTGTTTATAAACCAATATAAAACTAAACCCGAAGGCATATGGTAGAAGATAAGCCCGAACATAAGCGGCATAACCACTAGCATCAATTTTTGCTGTTCAGCAACGCTACTGCTTGCGCTTACCAGGGATATTTTTTGTTGGATGAACATACCTATGGCCATTACAATAGGCAAGATATTCACCTCATTACCAAGCACCGGTAAAGAGAACGGCAACTTAAAAAGCCGGTCTGGTTCTGACAAATCCTTTATCCACAGGAAGCTCGCGCCTTTTAAGGCCACAGAGCGCATCAAGGCTTGATAAAGTGCAAAAAATATAGGCATCTGAAGAATCAAGGGGAGGCAGCCTCCCAAAGGATTGACTTTGTGTTTACGATACAATTCCATTATTTCCTTATTCTGTTTTTGCGCATCATTTTTATAAGTCCTGCGTATCTCTTCAATCAAGGGCTGCAAAGCCTGCATTTCTTTCATGGAGCGCATTTGTTTTAAAGTAAGGGGGAAGAGGAGCAGATAAATTGCCAAACTTAAGATTACAATAGCCAGGCCCCAGTTATGCACCACCCGATAAAAAAACTCCAGCGATTGCAAAAGAACCTGGGCAATAAAATCAAATGCGCCGTAATTTACTACCCCTGACCAATCAGGCTTGATGCTATTTATTTGTCTTAAGTCTTGTGGCCCCAAATAGATATGAAATCTTTGTCCAATCTGCTGCCCTGGCGCAATTACTATTCTTTGAGCAACTAAACTTACCTCTGATTCCTGGGAATTAATCTTTTTTATAAGACCTTGATAGCTATCCGCTGCCGGTTCCATTATCGCACAAAAATACCTGTCTCTTAAACTTAAAAACCTTACATCCTGAAATTCCAGATTTTTCCTAGCGTTAAAATGCCGGACTTTGTCTTTTGTGGCCACAGCCGCATCCTGATATCGCGACTGAATATTCTGGGGAGAGAAATCCAGGATCCCCAGGACCACAGGCAAATTCAGGGTAATCGGCGCAGGAGATAAATTCTGGATTGTTATTTCTAACCAGATGTTATAATTAGAGTTAGAAAAGAGATATTTCTTGATAATCCTTTGGTTTTGCCCACTATATATAAAACTGACAGACTCAGAGGTAACTTTTTCTGTTTTAAAAGAGGGGGATTTATCCCCTAACATAAATCCGTACTTTAAAGGAAACTTATAATCCTGGTGCAGTTTAAAGGTTACTTCTTTAATCGCTGCCAGGGGCTCTATAAAAGTGATCTCGAATTTATCCTGCGCATATTTAAACAAAGATGCTGGCGCAGGTTCTTGTTCAGGGGGCCTTACTGATGGGGTGATTTGTTCTACAGGGGCCTTAAACGCAGGGGGGGCTTTAGTTGTAACCTCTTTATTTTCAAGGTGATACACTCTCGACACAAAGGCGGACCAACTGAGCAAAACCAACAATGAAAAAGCTATCGCTAAAATTAAGCGTTTTTCCATAAAGTTATACTAAGGGATCAAAGCCGGCTTTCCCTGAAAAGGGATGGCAGAGCAATAGCCTTCTGGCTGCCTTAAAAACCCCTTTGAAAAAACCGTACTTTACAATTGCCTGTTGTGCATATTCCGAGCAACTGGGCGTAAAACGGCAGCAGGCAGGTAAAATTATCCGGATGTACACCTGATATAGCTTTATAACCCTAAGCGCTATTCTCTGCAACATTAGATACTAATTCTTTTGCGGCCCTTGTGCCGTCGGCGGGATAAGACCCGGCGGCCGGTCTTGGTAGCCATCCTGCTGCGGAATCCGTGCCGGCGCTTGCCTACGATATTTGTGGGTGTCGTTAGATTTTTTTTCATGGTGCAAATTATAACACAAAAATATATTAAGTCAACTTTTGAAAAGAATTCTAACACAGAAAAGATTTGCGGTCAAGATAAACGTTCTTCTTTTTTATTGACGCCCAAAAAAATTATTGTATAATATCCACAGATTTATACAAGGTGTGCATAACCTGTTAATAAAACTATTTGCTTATGCTGGATATGTTTAAGGCCTGGCAGCAGGCGCAACAGCGCCTGAAAGACAGGCTGGGTACAACTACTTTTGAAACCTGGATCTCGCCCTTAAAAGCAAAGGAAAAGAATAAGGAGACCCTGGGCCTTGAGGCGCCGGATATCTTTTTTAAAGACTGGGTAGAGCAGCACTACAAAGAGCTGATACAGGAGGCAGTTAATTTAGCGGCCCCTCACCAAAAAATTGCAGTGTATCTGGAAAGCGCCTCTTCAGTTAATAAAGATGAGCCTGAAAAACTGCAGTCCCGCAATTTTCCACTAAAGCCTCAAGAGTACCAGAATCCCCCGGGCTTGAACCCGCGTTATACATTTGAGAATTTCGTGGTTGGCCAGTCTAACCGGCACGCGCATGCTTATTCATTAGCAGTGGCGAATTCGCCAGCCAAGACCTACAACCCTTTGTTCATCTACGGGGGGGTGGGGCTGGGCAAAACGCACCTTATCCAGGCAATCTGCCACCATATCCTAAAAAACAAGGCCCTGGGGAATGCAAAGATATGCTACATCTCCTCGGAACGCTTTACCAATGAGCTGATTGACGCCATACAGCACCACTCCACATCCAGTTTCAGACAGAAATACAGAAATGTGGATGTCCTGGTTATAGACGATATCCACTTTATTGCGGGTAAAGAATCTACGCAGGAAGAATTCTTCCATACATTTAACACTCTTTATGACGCGCATAAACAGATTGTATTTTCTTCGGACAGGCCGCCAAAAGAGATATCTAACTTACAGGAGAGGCTGGTTTCGCGTTTTGGCTGGGGCCTGACCACGGATATCCAACCCCCTGATTTAGAGACGCGCGTGGCTATCTTAAAAAAGAAGATAGAGAGGGAGCCCGTCTCCGTGCCTGATGAGGTTATATTTTTTATTGCGCAGCTTATTAAGACCAATATCCGGGAATTAGAGGGCGCATTGATTCGCACCATAGCCTACTCTTTATTAGAAGAAAAGCCTATTACCCTAGAGTTGACCAAGGAGGTCTTAAAAGACCTTTTAAAGGAATCTAAAAAATTAATCGGCGTGGATTTTATACAGCGCTGCGTGTCAGAAGAGTTCGGGGTTTCATTACACGACCTAAAGACCAGGCGGCGTAATAAAAATATAGTATTGCCCCGGCAAGTAGCCATGTACTTAAGCAGGGAGTTAACTGAATTATCCCTCCCTGAAATAGGAACTTTTTTTGGGGGTAAAGACCATACCACAGTCTTACATTCTTACAATAAAATTAAGGAGGATTTAAATACAAACGAGGCATTAAAAGAAAAGGTGGATAGGGTTATCCAAATCATTAAACAATAAATCCGAGGTTTATCCAAAGGTTATATTGGTTTATTTTATATTTAAAATAAATAAGTTACGGATATTTCCCCAGAAACTAAACTCCATTACTTCTATTATGATATAAATATTATAATATATTAATAAAAGGAGAGAAAAATGAAGCTTCGGATTGCAAAAGACATTCTATTGAACGGTATACAAACCGTGCAAAATATTATCACTACAAAAGCCGCCCTTCCCATACTCTCTAATATTTTAATTGAAACACAACAAGAGGGTTTAAGGTTAACCGCAACAGACCTGGATGTGGGTATAACTTGTGTAATACCTGTGGAAGTTCAGGAAGCCGGAGCAATTACTGTACCCGCTAAAAGATTTAGCGATATTATCAAAGAGCTTCCTGCCGACAGTATAAACATAACCACCAAAAAAAACAACCTGGTTATTATCGAAACCCAGGTTTGCCAGTTTAAGATTATGGGTTTAGCCCGCGAGGAATTTCCCAAATTACCCGAGTTTAAAGATAGGGAGGCAATAAAATTAGAGCAGGCAGGCTTAAAACAGATGTTAAGCCTGACTTCTTTTGCCGCCTCTTTTGACGAAACCAGGTATATCTTAAACGGCATCCTTTTTAAGCTCAATAAAAACACCCTGACTTTGGTGGCAACCGACGGCAAGAGACTGGCAATTATAGAAAAGAAATTAAACCGCGAGGCAGACAGGGATATTTCTATTATTGTGCCCATCAAGACGGTCCATGAATTAAACCGCAACCTTAAAGACGAAGGCGAGCTATCATTGATATTAGGAAACAGCCAGGCGTTGTTTGATTTTGGCAACGTGATTATTATCTCCCGGCTCATAGAGGGAGAATTCCCGGATTACCGGCAGGTGGTGCCGCCTCCTTCAGATAACAAGATGAAGATCAGCCGGGACCAATTTTTATTGGCTGTCAGGAGAGCGGCCTTGCTCTCTACGCCGGATTATCAGGCGGTAAAATTAGAGGTCTTTAGAAATAAATTAGTGGTCTCCAAGTCCACCCCGGATATCGGCGAGTCGCGCGAAGAGGCGCCTGTGGAGTATCAGGGCAAGGAGCTGGTTATAGGATTTAACCCCAATTATTTAATAGACGTTTTAAAGAACCTTGCGCAGGACACCATAGAATTAGAGTTGACCGATACTGAAAAGCCCGGGGTGATACGCACGGACGGCTATATTTATATTGTATTGCCGATGAGGTTAAGCTAGAGATGGAATTGATAAAAGATACGGTGAGCAGCGTAATGCAGGGCATGGAGGCAAAAAAAGCGGGAATTGGCGAGGCTGACCCCCAGGAGCTGTTAAAAAAGGTCTTGACAAAAAAAGAGTTGGGGCATATAAAGTTTAATTATTTTAGAAAAGGGATTTTGGGTTTGCGCGTTGATTCCCCCAGCTGGCTTTACAGTTTAAGTTTAAAAAAAGAAGGCTTGCTGCTTAAGCTGAATAAGAAATCCAGCGCCGTAAAGGATATCCGGTTTCGCATCGGAGAAATAAGGTGAAAAAGGCAAGACCAGCGAAACAAAAGAAAAAAATTAAGGAAACCCCGCAAGCGCAAAAGGCGCCCGCGACTAAAGTCTACGACGCAACCACCATTCAGGTCTTAGAGGGCACTGAAGCGGTCAGGCGCAGGCCCGCAATGTATATCGGCGATACCTCTGTGCGCGGCCTGCACCATTTGGTTTATGAGGTAGTTGACAACTCTGTTGATGAGGCCTTAGTCGGCTATTGTAATAATATTGAAGTGGTGGTGCGGCCTGATAACAGCATAAGCATAACCGACAATGGCAGGGGTATCCCCGTGGATATGCACAAAACTGAGAAGAAGCCGGCAGTGGAAGTGGCCTTGACCACATTGCATGCCGGAGGCAAGTTTGACCACAGGGTTTATAAAGTTTCCGGCGGTTTACACGGCGTAGGCGTAAGCGTGGTGAATGCGCTCTCGGATTGGCTGGAGGTAGAGGTTAAAAGAGATGGGAAGGTTTATCACCAGCGCTATCAGCGCGGTAAAACCGTATCCAAGCTCACCGTTATAGGCAAAAGCAACGCCACGGGGACGAAGATAACCTTTAGGCCCGACCGCACCATTTTTAGCAAGATAGACTTTTCCTACGATATACTCTCCCAGCGCTTAAGGGAACTCGCCTTTTTGAACAAGGGCTTAAAAATAAAATTAGAGGATGAGCGCAGCGACAAAGAGGCGGTCTTTGAATTTGCCGGCGGGATTATCTCGTTCGTAGACTATTTAAATAAAAACAAGACCCCCCTGCACAGCAAGGCGATTTATTTTCAGAAGACCCAGGACGACGTAATTATGGAAGGGGCGCTGCAGTATAATGACGGGTACGCTGAAACCTTGTTTTCTTTCGCTAATAATATCAATACAGTTGAAGGAGGCACGCACCTCTCGGGTTTTAAATCCGCGCTTACGCGCGCTATCAACCAATATGCCAAGGCCAAGAACTTAATTAAGGATGAGATAGCTATTGCCGGAGAGGATGTGCGCGAGGGCCTGACTGCAGTAATAAGCGTGAAAATCCCCAATCCCCAGTTTGAGGGCCAGACCAAAACCAAATTAGGGAATTCCGAGGTAGAGGGCCTCGTGGCTTCGGCAAGCTTAGACGCATTGAGCGCATACTTTGAAGAAAATCCCTCCGTAGCCAATAAGATTATAGATAAGGTAATCGTGGCCTCGCGCGCGCGCGAGGCAGCGCGTAAAGCGCGCGAATTAACCCGCAGAAAAGGCGCTTTGGAAGGCGCGGGCCTTCCGGGTAAATTAGCTGATTGTTCAGAAAGGGACCCGGCTTTATGCGAGATGTATATTGTGGAAGGGGATTCGGCCGGTGGATGTTTGGTCGGAGAAATTAAGATTGCTTTAACCGATGGGAGGAACTTATCCATAAAAGAATTAGTAGCTGAAGAAAAGATCGGAAAGAAAAATTACTGTTATACTATTGACAATAACGGTACAGTTGCAATCAACGAAATTAAAAACCCAAGAGTAACAAAACAATCGGCCGAAGTTATTAAACTTGTGCTCGATAACGATGAAGAAATAATCTGTACTCCCGACCATAAATTTATGCTGCGGGATGGCAGTTATAAAATGGCGCAAGATTTAACTCACCGCGATTCTTTGATGCCACTTTATCGCCGGTATTCTAAAATCGGCGGTCGCATTACAATTGAAGGGTATGAAATGGCTTTCGACCCTAAGACAAATAAATGGATTTTTACCCACCTATTATCCGACAGGTATAATTTAATGAAGGGTGCTGCATCAAAACAGCACGGCAGGACCATTCATCATAAAGACTTCAATAAATTAAATAATAACCCCGATAATTTAGTAAGGATGGACCATGGGGAGCACCTTTTGTATCATACAACTATTCTTGAAAAAACGCTTCACAGCGAAGAGGTAAAAGCAAAATCCAGAAAAGCCCATCGAGAACCTGCGTACCGAGAAAAAGTTAGAAGAATTATGACTAGTCCGGAGATGAGAAAAGTATTAAGCCAAAACGCAAAGAAGCAGTGGGAGGATATAGGGTATAAAAAGTATATGATTCGGAAGTTTTTGGAATTCTATCGGAGCAGCCCCGATTATCAAAAGAGAAATGCGCAGACCCTGAATTCAGCACAGAGAAAATATTGGTCTCAAACAGACAACAGACTAAAGCAGTCTAAAAGAGTTGAAAAATATTTTATTGACCATCCGGAAGCAAGGGAACGCTTATTGCAAAAGGCAAAGTTAGAATGGTCTGACCCCGGACTTTTGCAATGGAGAAAGCAAAAGACAAAAGAGCAATGGACGGATAATTTTAGGCAAAAAAGAAAGGCCGCCTATAACCTAACCTACTTAGACCGCAGCTTAGCTTTTGCCAAAATAGTGTATGAGAGCCACGGCCATCTTGAGTTTTATGATGACGAAAGACAGGCGCTGCCCCGGCGGGACACCAACTTGCTAAAGTATAATACTCTGGTGAGCAGGTTTTTTGATGCCGACCAAAATGCGCTTTTGGAAGCAGTAAAAAATTATAACCATAAAATCAAGCGCATAGAAAAGGTTGAAGAGACAGTTGATGTCTATGACATAGAGGTTCCCATCACCCATAATTTCGCATTAGCTAGCGGCGTATTTGTTCATAACAGCGCCAAACAAGGCAGAGATCGCCGCTTTCAGGCAATACTTCCTATCAAAGGTAAAATCCTGAATGTGGAAAAGGCGCGCTTGGATAAGATTTTATCCAATGAGGAAATCCGCACCATAATTACGGCCTTAGGGACTGGCGTAGGAGAGGAGTTTGACCTGGCTAAACTGCGCTATCATAAACTAATACTTATGGCAGATGCCGATATAGACGGCTCGCACATCAGGACGCTACTGCTTACGCTACTTTATCGCCAGATGCCTAAGCTGGTAGAGGCTGGCTATGTTTATATTGCCCAGCCGCCATTGTTTAAGATAAAACGGGGCCAGCGCGAGGAGTATATCCAGACAGAAGAGCAGATGGATGAACTGCTTTTGGATTTGGGCAGAGAAGGCCATAAGCTTGTGCGCTTAAAGGATAAGCAGGTCTTCACTGACAGCCAGTTTGAGAATCTCCTGCATTTACTTGTGGAGCTGGAGAAATTAGGCAAGAATTTAGATAAAAAGGGAGTGGAATTCACAAAATATCTTAATTTTAGGCACCCAAAGACCAAAAAATTGCCTATTTATAGGGTTAAAGTGGAGGGGAAAGACCTTTTTCTCTATTCTGATAGGGAATTGGCTAATTTTACGGAAAAAGAGGATAAGAAAGAAGAAGAATTAGACCTGTTAGAGCTTTTTGAGGCGCAGGAAATAGAGCAAATTGTAAGCAAAATAGAGAAATTGGGTTTGGATATATCAACCTATAGTTCTGAAGCAGTGATGCAAAAAGAGGTCTCTAATAAGGAGGCAGGTAAGAAACTCAAGCCTCTTTATCGCGTTACCAATGAAAAGGAGCAAAAAGACCTCTTTGCCTTAAAAGAGGTCTTGGCTTTTATCAAGGAGAGCGCAACAAAGGGGATGCATATACAAAGGTACAAAGGGTTAGGGGAGATGAACCCGCAGCAGCTTTGGGAAACCACTATGGACCCGGAAAAGCGCACGATTTTAAAGGTTACCTTAGAGGATGCGGTTGAGGCGGATAAGATGTTTACGGTTTTAATGGGTGACCAGGTTGAGCCGCGCCGGCAGTTTATAGAAGATTACGCGCACCAGGTTAAAAACCTGGACATATAACATGTACGCCAGAAACGAAAAAATAGTCCCGGTTTATATTGAAGAAGAGGTAAAGGATTCTTACCTAAATTACGCGATGAGCGTAATTGTGGGCAGGGCGCTTCCTGATGTGCGCGACGGGTTAAAGCCGGTGCACAGGCGCGTGCTTTATACAATGAAAGAGTTGAATTTGGAGCATGATAAGCCTTATAAGAAATGTGCGCGCGTCGTCGGTGATTGTATGGGTCGTTTCCATCCCCATGGAGATGTAGCAATTTATGATACCCTCGTACGAATGGCTCAAGATTTTTCTTTACGCTATCCTCTAGTAGAGGGGCAAGGGAACTTCGGCTGTTTTACTAAAGATACAAAGATCCGGCTTGCCGACGGGCGAAATCTTAACTTTGAGGAGATTATTCAAGAGGCACAACAAGGCAAGAGAAATTATACATTTACTTTTAATCACGAAACGCGGAAGGTTGAGATCGCCGAGATAAAGAATCCGAGATTGACGCGCAAGAATGCAGAGTTAATCAAGGTTATTTTAGATAATGGTCAAGAAATCAAATGTACCCCTAACCACCCATTTATGCTAAGGGACGGGACTTATAAGGACGCGCACGATTTGAAGCCGCAGGATTCTTTGATGCCCTTATATCTCGATGTTTATGACGGCAAGGAAGACGCCAATTTAAAAGAATACGAAGTAATTTACCAGCCAATCCAAGAGTCTTGGGAGTTTGTGCATCATTTAGCGGATAAATGGAATTTAGACAATAAGGTTTATGAAAAAAGCGCAGGCAGGATAAGGCATCACAAAGACTTTAATAAGCTAAATAACAACCCGGATAATATTCAACGCATTCAATGGAATGAGCATTGGAAATTTCATAAAGAAATAGCCAGCCAAAGACACAAAAACGACCCAGCCTACATTCAAAGGCTTAATGAGGGGCGGAGAAAATTCTTAGCTGATCCTAAAAATCTCAAAGCTATTGGAAAACGCCTGTCTGAATGGGATAAGGCGAGTTGGCGGAATCCCGCTTATCGGACAAAAATGAGTAAGGTTATTAGGGCAGCTTGGCGCCGGCCCGAGTATCGGCGAATAATAACAGAGGCCTCGCGAAAGCACCTTAAAGACCTATGGAAAAAGAAAGAATTTAAGGAGCTGTTAAGCAGATTAAAATCTACGGAATTAAAGAAAAGATGGCAGGATCAGACTTACAGAGCTTTTATTGCTGAAATTACCAGAAAGACATCTCTACGTATCTGGCAGGACCCAGCGCATCGCCAACGGATATCAGAATTAAATCAGAAACGCTGGGATAGTCTAGAGTTGCGGCAGAAGATGAGCGAACAGGCGAAACGGCTATGGCAAGACCCATTATTTCGCAGTCATTATGCCTCAGGGCATTTTAGAAAAATGGCAAAACTTCTTTGGGAAAATCCTGCAATTAAACAGCTGCATCAAGAAAAGGCTAAAAAACAATGGGAGAACAAGGAATTTAGAATAAGGTTTATAAACGGCGTCAAGCGGAGTAACCAAAACCGCTTAAAAGTCAACCCTAATTTAATGCATTTGTTGGCTCAAAAGGCCGCAGATTCTTTAAGGAAGAAATGGCAGGATCCATTATATAAAGATAAAGTCTTAAAAAGTAAAATTTTGGGTTATATAAGTGCTCTAATGGACCAGGGAAAAGAGATTAATCCCCGGATGTATGAACAAAATAGACAATTAGGCTTACCCTCTTTTGAAAACGCTCTTAAGTATTTCTCCGATTTTGAGGATATGGTTATTCAGGCAAAACAACGGCGCAATCATAAGGTTGTCAAAATAGAGCTCCTTGGTTATAAAGAAGATGTATACGATTTAACTATTGAACGCTGGCATAACTTTGCTTTAGCATCTGGAATTTTTGTCCACAACTCAGTTGATGGAGATGCGCCAGCCGCAATGAGATATACGGAATGCAGGCTTGCGGCAATCTCCGACGAGATGCTCGCAGATATTGACAAGGACACGGTAAATTTCGGACCGAACTTTGACGCTTCTTTACAGGAGCCGCTTTTGTTGCCCGCAAGCTTACCCAATCTTTTGGTGAACGGCTCAAGCGGGATTGCCGTGGGCATGGCTACGAATATCCCGCCGCATAACCTGAACGAAGTCGCAGACGCTATTATCTATATTTTAGAGCATGCCGAGGCTGAAGCCAAAGACCTGATGCGCTATATCAAGGGGCCGGATTTCCCGACGGGCGGAGTTATCTGCGGAAAGGCTGGCATTAAAGAGGCATATGCTACTGGCAGGGGTAAGCTCGTGGTGCGCGCTAGGGCTACCGTGGAGCACCAGAAGAGCGGCAAAGACCTGATTGTGATAACCGAGATACCCTATCAGGTGCAGAAGGCAGGGCTCATTGAGTCTATGGCCGGCTTAGTGGACGAGAAGAAGATAGATGGCATTTCAGATATACGCGATGAATCAGACAAAGAAGGCATGCGCATTGTAGTGGAGTTAAAGCGCGATACGGAATCACAGATTGTCTTAAACCAGCTTTTCAAGCACACGCAATTAGAAAACACCTTTGGCATCATCATGCTCGCCCTGGTTGAGAACCGGCCGCGGGTTTTGACTTTGCGCCAGATACTCGATTCTTATATCGGGCACCGCAAAGTGATTATCCGCAGGCGCACGCAGTTTGAACTGGATAAGGCCTTAAAAAGAGCGCACATCCTGGAGGGCTTAAAGATAGCGCTCAAATTTATTGACCGCATCATCAGGACTATAAAGACTTCTAAAAATACCGAACAGGCAAAAGAGCGCCTGATGAAGGAGTTTGAACTTTCAGAGGTGCAGTCTCAGGCAATATTGGAGATGCAGCTGCAGCGCTTGACTGCGCTTGAGCGCGATAAAATAGATGCTGAATACGCGGAGCTGCTTAAAAAGATTGAGTTGTGTAAGAGTATACTTGCCTCGGAGAAGAAAATAGAGGCTATTATCAAAGAGGAATTAGAGGGCTTAAAGAAAAAATACGGGGATGAGCGCAGGACAGATATCGTAGGCGAGGTAGAGGAGCTTGAGGTAGAAGACCTTATTGCCGAGGAAGACGTAGTGGTTACCATTAGCCACGGAGGTTATATCAAGCGGCTGCCGGTGAGCGCTTACCGCAAGCAAAAACGGGGAGGCAGGGGCGTAACCGGAGCTGAGGTTAAAGAGGAGGATTTTATTGAGCATCTCTTTGTAGCCTCCACCAAGGATTACTTGTTGATTTTTACAGATAAAGGCCAAGTGCATTGGCTGAAAGTCTATGAGATTCCCCAGGCAAGCCGCATTTCAAAAGGCAAAGCCATAATTAATCTCATACGGATGGAGGCAGGCTCTAAGATAAGCTCTACTATTCCGGTTAAGGAATTTTCTCCTGATAAATATCTGGTAATGGTCACAAAGCAGGGACAGATTAAGAAGACAAGGCTTGATGCCTATGGCAACCCGCGCAAAGCCGGGATTATCGGAATCACCCTGGATAAAAATGACGAGCTTATCGGCGTAGAACTCACTGACGGAAAACAGGAGCTGCTTATCGCCACGCGCCAGGGCAAAGCCATCAGGTTTTCCGAGGCTAAGGTGCGGGATATGGGTAGACAAGCCGGAGGCGTGCGCGGTATTTCGCTGGTCAAGAAGGACGAGGTTATTGACATGGTAATACCCCAGAAGGACGCAACCATATTAACGGTTACGGAATTAGGCTTTGCCAAGCGCACGCCGATAGAAGAATACCGGCTTACCAGCCGCGGAGGCAAGGGCATTATCAATATCAAAGTTACCGATAAAAACGGCGAAGCGGTAAATTTAAAAACCGTCAGCGACAAGGACGAATTGATGGTGATTACCCAGAACGGGATGTTCCTGCGCTGCGCTGTAAAGGACATTCGCACTACCGGCCGCTCTGCGCAGGGTGTGCGCCTTATAAAACTGCAGGCCAAAGACCGCGTCTCCTGCGTCGCCCCTGTCATTGCCGAGGAAGAAGAATAACCATGACCCTGTCGTCTAGCCTGGTCTAGGACAAGAGCTTTTCAAGCTCTCGACACGGGTTCAAATCCCGTCAGGGTCATTAAATTTTATGTGCGGGATAATTGGATACATAGGTGAGAAACAAGCGCAGCCCATACTCTTAAACGGGCTCAAGCGCCTGGAATACCGCGGTTATGATTCCAGCGGCATAGCGCTTATTCTCTCTCAGAAAAACTCCCTCTCCATAAGAAAATCCCAGGGCAAAATAAGCGCCCTGGAGGCGCTTCTGCATAAAAGGCCGATGTCAGGGGTTATGGGGATTGCGCATACCCGCTGGGCAACCCACGGCGCGCCTAACCAGATTAACGCCCACCCGCATTGCGATTGCAAAGCCGAAATCGCTGTTGTGCACAACGGCATCATTGAAAATTACGCCCAGCTAAAAAAGGAACTCATTAAAGAGGGGCACAAATTCGCCAGCGATACCGATACGGAAGTAATTGTGCATTTGATTGAGAAATTTTCGAAGAATGGCAATTCAAATTTAGAGCAGGCAGTCAGAAAGGCTGTTTCTAAATTGGAAGGCTCCTTTGCCATCGGGGTTATTTCCAATAAAGAGCCAGATAAGATTATCGGAGCACGGCAGGGCAGCCCCCTGATTGTGGGGCTGGGAAAATCAGAGAATTTTCTGGCTTCGGATGCTCCGGCAGTCTTAGATTCCACGAAAGATATTATCTTCCTAAACGAAAATGAGATGGTTGTGTTGACCAGGGACGGTTGTAAAGTAACGGATTTTAACGGAAAGGAAGTTGCTAAAAATCCTACACGGATTAACTGGGATATAGCTTCAGCAGAGAAACAGGGGTACAGGCATTTTATGCTCAAAGAAATCAATGAGCAGCCCCGGATTATAGAAAATCTCTTGAGCGCAAGGATAGAAAAAGGGACAGGCAGAATTGTCTTTGAAGAGCAGCGCATCTCCGAAGAGCAATTAAAAAATATTAAGAATATCGCCATTGTCGCCTGCGGCACAGCTTACCACGCAGGCCTGGTGGGAAAATATATCCTGGAATCTGTCTGCGGCATCCCAACATCTGTTGACGTATCCAGCGAATTCAGGTACCGCGACCTGCTTATTAATAGAGATACCCTGGTGATTGCCATAAGCCAGTCAGGGGAGACCGCAGATACCCTGGCAGGCGTGCGCCAGGCAAAAAAACACGGCAGCGCAGTGTTGTCTATATGCAATGTATTAGGCTCAACCTTGACCCGCGAATCAGACGGCGTGATTTATACCCACGCTGGCCCTGAAATCGGGGTTGCCTCTACAAAGGCGTATACTGCGCAGCTGGCTGCGCTTTATCTCCTTACCTTTTATCTGGCAAGGATAAAAAATATTCTTACGCAGGAAAAAATCAATAAGTACCTTGAGGGACTGCGCCAGATTCCCAAACAGCAAGAAGAGATTTTAAAGGACCAGGATACAATTGCGCGCCTTTCCCGCAGGCATTCGCATTTCGGCTCATTTTTATATTTGGGCAGGAATATCAATTTCCCTTCTGCGCTGGAAGGCGCGCTTAAATTAAAAGAGATTTCTTATATTCCGGCTGAAGGCTATGCCGCAGGAGAGATGAAGCACGGGCCAATTGCTCTGATTGACGAATACCGCGCAGTAGTCTGCATTGCCTGCGAATCTCACGTCTACGAAAAAATGCTTTCCAACCTCCAGGAGATCCGGGCGCGTAAAGGCAGGATTATAGCCATTGCTAATGATGGCGACGAGAAAATAAGAGAGCAAACCAAAGAGGTTATCTTTATCCCCCGGTGCAGCGAGTTGTTTTCTCCGCTTCTGGCAGCCTTGCCTTTACAGCTTATCGCATACCATATTGCTGTAAAGCGCGGCTGCGATGTGGACCAGCCGAGGAATTTAGCCAAGTCTGTAACCGTGGAATAATGTTATACATAGTTGCAACGCCCATAGGCAATTTAAAAGATATAACCTTGCGGGCGCTGGAAGTTTTAAAAAGTGTAGACCTAATCGCCTGCGAGGATACGCGCCACACCAGGATTTTATTGGAGCATTACGGAATAAAAACCCCCACCACCAGCTTTTTTCAGCACAATAGAATCGTCAAAGGCGAGTTTATCCTTGCCCTGCTGAAGCAGGGCAAGGATATAGCCCTGGTTTCTGATGCCGGCACTCCTGGTATTCTTGACCCGGGCTACAATCTCATTAATTTAGCCATAAAGAACAATATTGCAATAACCGTTATCCCTGGAGCATCCGCCTTTGTGAATGCGCTGGTATTATCGGGTAAGCCCAGCCATAAATTTATCTTTGAAGGGTTCCTGCCTAACCGGACAGTCAGCCGGCGCAACCGCCTGAAAGAACTCGCAAAATTAAAGCGCACCGTAATTTTTTACGAATCCTGCCACAGAATCCTGGCTACATTGGAAGATATCCAGGCTATTTTTGGCGATAAGGAAATAGCTATAGCCAGGGAACTCACCAAAAAATTTGAAGAAGTAAAGCGCGCCAGCGCCAAAGAGATTCTGGAGTCTTTAAAGAAGCAAAAGCCCCGTGGCGAGTTTGTCATAGTGGTGTAAAAATTATTTGCTTGACAAGGTTCATCACTTATGATACACTTACAATGGAGGTAAGAAATGTCTACAAAAAACCCGCGTTTAAATGTAGTGCTTGAACCCTCGCTATACGGTGCGATTAAGCAGCTCGCAGAAAAAGACGGCGTATCACTGTCTTTAAAGGCGAGGGATTTAATCCGTCAGGCCATTGAATATTGCGAGGATTTCTACTGGACGCAGGAAGCAAAAAAGAGAGAAAAGACCTTTTCTAAGAAAGCCGCTCTTACGCATGAGAAAGCCTGGTCCTAATTAAAATGGCTTATAAGCTGCTTTACCATCCGGATATTGCCAAAGAGGACCTCGGCGGTATCCCCCAAAATATAAAAAGCATAATCCGCAAAGCCATAGAAGAACGATTAGCCACAGCGCCTCTTGAGTTCGGAGAGCCTTTACGCCAGAGCCTCAAAGGGCATCGTAAGCTGCGCGTAGGAGACTACAGGGTTATTTATCGAGTAGAATCAGATACGGTGGTTATCCTGAAAATAGGCCACCGCAGGGATGTATATTGTAAAGTTTTTTCACGAT
>Ga0233421_10000063_pt1 | contig 56010 bp, 51 predicted proteins | sample Watercolumn_Mata_3_FD_182725 | JGI IMG/M metagenome (GOLD analysis project Ga0233421, IMG submission 182725) | Freshwater microbial communities from Lake Matano, South Sulawesi, Indonesia - Watercolumn_Matano_2014_107_MG | ecosystem: Environmental > Aquatic > Freshwater > Lake | place... | reverse complement strand
GGCTCACTTCTCTGACACTCCGACGCTCAGGGGGGAGTACTTTCTTCAACACACTCTGCCTTACGGCATGCGAATAACCCATTGGCCGCCTCCTTCTTGGATGCGACATCTATATTAACACATAGGGCTGACTGGAAAAGTGATGTGCAAATTTGATTATTTGGTGCTCGCAATACGTTTTTTGAAATATTGAAATACAGTGCACCGTATGTTCCAGCAGGTTATTTTCACGATGGCTCGGACGCTACGCGCCTCGCCGTTATGCATCAGCTATCAACGAGTTACGTTTGTGGTTAAAAAATTAGGAGAAACCGAAGGGCGACTTGGGGACGTTGATCCGTTGCCTCAAATAGTAGGATGTTGTATCTTGAGGTCAACAGGAAAAGAGATTTTCGAGTCACCAAAGTGGAGCGTTCAATGCCGAGAGGGCCGAGACTTGACGCACCGGGAACCCTGCATCATGTGATCATCCGCGGGATCGAGCAGGGAAGCATTGTCCGTGACGATACGGACCGGAAATCGTTTCTCGACCGCATGGGACTGCAGGCCCTGGGTTCGGGTACCTGCATCTATGTGGGGCGACTTGGGGACGTTGATCCGTTGCCTCAAATAGTAGGATGTTGTATCTTGAGGTCAACAGGAAAAGAGATTTTCGAGTCACCAAAGGGGAGCGTGCAATGCCGAGAGGGCCGAGACTTGACGCACCGGGAACCCTGCATCATGTGATCATCCGCGGGATCGAGCAGGGAAGCATTGTCCGTGACGATACGGACCGGAAATCGTTTCTCGACCGCATGGGACTGCAGGCCCAGGGTTCGGGTACCTGCATCTATGCGTTCGCCCTCATGACGAACCATGCGCACCTTCTCCTGAAAAGCGGTCCGGATGGCATTTCCACCTTCATGCGTCGTCTGCTGACCGGTTATGCGCAGCAGTTCAACCGCCGGCACAGGCGGGCCGGCCACCTTTTCCAGAACCGGTACAAATCCATCATCTGCGAGGAAGAAGCGTACTTCGACAAGCTGGTGGCGTACATCCATCTCAACCCGTTGCGGGCAGGACTGGTCGAATCGCTCGACGAGCTTGCACGGTATCCCTGGTGCGGCCATGCCGTGCTGCTGAACAGGGTCCGGTACGACTGGATGGATCGGGACTATGTGCTGCAGTTTTTCGGTCAGAAGGAGGGGCCGGCACGGAAAGCGTATCTGCAGTTTCTCGAGGATGAACTCGGTATCGACCGGGAACAGGAGCTGTCGGGAGGCGGCTTTGTGCGGTCGCAGGGAGGCTGGTCGAAAGTGCAGTCCATGCGCAGGCGGGGCGAGAAAGCGCTTGGTGACGAGAGGATTCTCGGTGGAGACTCGTTCGTGAAGGAGGTGCTCAAAGAAGCTGAAGAGCGCAGGGATGTGCTGCTTCCTGTGCATGAGCGGTTGCGGTTGTTCGATGAGGATATCGGGCGGGCGTGCAGGGATGCCGGCCTCACCCCGGTTTTTCTCCGCTCCGGGAGCAAGAGGGGCAAGCTGCCTTCCCTGAGAAAAGAGCTTGCAAGAAAAGCCGTGCTCGAGTACGGCCTGTCGCTTGCCGAAACAGCGCGCCAGCTCGGCGTGACCGCCAATGCCGTGAGCTATATGCTCAATCCGCAATGAGGCCTTTTGATTTCTGATAACGGCAGGGAAGGGGTACGGTTCGGCGAACCGTTATTCTTCATGTCGCGAACTGCATCAGCTGATTCCGTTGATGCTCGTTGTCATCCGCATTACCGTATTGTCAAGCAGAATTATCAGGGGCGTTACTGCTGGAATTCTAATCGGCATGTCAGTAAAGAAAACCGAAAAGCCAGAGGGGAATGGTGTTGCGGGAGCCGATTTCAAGGTCGTCAGCAACGACGAAGCTGTTTTCGATGCCGCCGATCTGCCGGAATCCCTTGCTTTTACCACCGATTTCGAATGTGTACATGTTGTTAACGAAAAAATCACCCTTGGTTGATACTTCCACTGATGTGTCGAGAATGCCGGGGTGCAGGGTACCGGCGTTTCGAATCTGGTTTACAAAAAACTGTTCCCGTAGCGTTCCGGTGTTGATGTTCTCAGTAATTGCATACATCAGGTTACTGTTTTCAAGAAATATCTTTTCCGGCTTGCTCAGGACTTCATAACCCCTTCCCTGGGAACGGACGAGATTCAGCAGCCTCGCATTCTGAAGGTTTTCCAGGTACTCGTACAGGCGTGCTCTGGAGATTTCCGTTGCTTCGGCCAGTTTTGTGATATTGGGTGTGAACGGTACCGATGTGGCAAGCAGGTAGAGCAGTTTTTTAAGCTTCGAAAGCTGTCGCGTTTCGATGCGGTTTATATAGGGGAGATCAACTTCAAGAATGTGGTTTATAACCTCGCGTAACCGGAAAGGATACGTTCCGCTGCTTTCGAGAAAGAAGGGGTAGTAACCGTATTTCAGGTAATCACGCAGTTCCTTGCGTATGGTAATCTCCTTGCTGATGGTTTCGGCAATATCTCTGTGGTTGTGGAGAATTGCTTCGAGCGGATGAACAGGATAATCGGTTTCATGGACAAAGTTGATATACTCACGGAGCGAGAGTCCATGAAGGTTGAAGATAATTGCCCTTCGGCTCAGGTCGGCTTTCTCTTTGGAAATCTGCAGGAGGCTGGATCCTGAAAAAACAAGACGCAGCTCCGGGAGGGAGTCGTACATCGATTTGATGTGACTCGCCCAGTCGGGATATTTGTGGATTTCATCGAGCAGCAGGAGCTCACCGCCAAGTTCATGAAATTCCCTTGCAACTTCAAAGAGATTGTGAGCAAGAAAATATGGACTGTCAACCGAGACATACAGGGCTTTTTCCGAATTGCCGTATCGCTCCCTGACATGCTGCAGCATCATGGTAGTTTTGCCGGTTCCGCGTGCGCCGAGGATGCCGATGCAGCGTTCATTCCAGTCGATCAGGTCGTGGAGGTACCGCTTTTTGGCGCTTACCGACTCGATCAGCCGCAACTGCTCCTGCTGAAATCGTTCCATGTGTTTCTCGCGTGTTATATTGTGAGATTGTATAACGTATTATACAATAATAGTGAAATATTGTAATGCGTGTAATACGTTTTTTTTGTTTCGGGGGGCTCGAGGACGAGCATATTCGCAGAACTCAACGTGAAAGGGCGTGAACAATTCCGCGAGGTACGAGACTTGATATGTCGGGAGAAGGTGCATCATGTCAAGATTGCAGGCTGTGGGCTGTGAGCGGTGGCTGTATAAACAGAAAGACTTGATGACACGGATCGGCATGAGAATCGGTACGACGATGACAAGGATTTCCGTGCGCTGCGCCGGAGCTCCTGATTCAGCGATACCTTGTATCTGCGATGTGCCATCGACACATCACAATCCAGGCATCAGGAACTTCTCCAATGGTTTTCGGGTTGTTTTCGCCTCAGTCAACTTCCTGAAAACTGAACTTCCGCTATCAGGAACTCCGGACCTTGGGGGACTGGGTGGATGAATGTTTACGTGAACGTTATCATGAAACCAGATGCATGAGACCTCGGACGCTCTACCTGAAAACATTGTCATTTTTGACGGTGTCTGCAATCTGTGCGAATTTTCGGTGAATTTTATTTTTGAGCACGATTCTGCCGGGCATTTCTCGTTCACGCCTGCCCAGTCTCCTCTTGGCGCGTCGTTGCTCCGCCGTTTCGGTATCAACACGTCGCGACTTGACACCGTCGTTCTTGTCCGGGGTGAGCGCGCCTTCACCCGTAGTGCCGCAGCCCTTGAAATCGCCTCAAGACTCGACATGCCGTGGAATCTGCTCACCGTATTCCAGGCGGTTCCCGAACCCCTGCGGGATATGATATACGATCTGATAGCGCAGAACCGGTATCAGCTGTTCGGGAAAAAAGAGGAATGCATGGTGCCGTCCGAAGAGTTGCGCAGGCGTTTTCTCGAGCAACTGCCGGGATAATGAGCCATCCCGGGCGACATCGACCTCGTCATCGGAAAAGCATAAAAAGCATGTCAGACAACACCGCTGGTGGTTTTTTTGCCTATCTCAACTGGCTTCTCAATCCGTTCCACGGACTGGAGACGACGGAAATCTATGATCTGATCGGCACCACCGCTCTGACCGAGCACAGGCTGTACCTGAATCTTGGCTACTGGCGGGATGCGGATACCATCGACGAGGCCAGTGAAGCGCTTGCTCTTCTGGTGGCGGAACGGGGCGGCATGGCCGCTGGTGATGTGGTGCTGGATTGCGGGTATGGCTTTAGCGACCAGGATATCCTCTGGGCCGGGACCATGAAACCTGAAAAAATCATCGGGCTGAATATCACACGCTCTCAGGTTGAACGCGCCCGGAAACATGTTGCGGATGCAGGGCTCGGGAATATGATCGATCTGAGGGAAGGTTCGGCAACAGCGATGCCGATTGCAGATGAATCCATCGATCTGGTTGTTTCCCTGGAAAGCGCTTTCCACTACAGGAGCCGTGAGGATTTTTTCAGGGAGGCGTATCGGGTGCTGCGACCGGGTGGAAGGCTGGTGACGGCCGACATTGTTCCGACCAGACAGTCCGGTAATCCCTTCAGGCGGATGGAGCAATGGATTTCATGGAGTCTTGTGGCCGGTAAATTCAACATTCCGCAGGAAAACTGCTATCTGATTCCCTCATACACCAGCAAGCTCTCGAACGCAGGATTCGCCGGTATCGACATCAAATCAATACGCGACGATGTCTACCGGCCTCTTCATGAGTATCTGTCAAGAGATCAGACGTTTGTCAGGAAGCTGCCTCCTGTTGCCAGGATGCTTGCAAAATCAGCATTGCGCCGCTCTGCCGGGAGTGTCTATGCCGGCCTGGACTATATTCTGTCTTATGCGGAAAAGCCGGAGACATCCGGGTGACATATGAAAACAGCAAAGTCACTATTCACCTGCAAACAGTTCCGCGCAAGACGGGGGCGCACTTCATTCAGGAGCGGATTTCCTGCTCGGCCTCCGTCAGCAGGTGCTCCCGGGCAGCCTGCAGGCGGTAACGCGTGGGAGGCAAACGCGACAGGGCTGCCTTTTCGGGCAGCCCTGTTCTTTCGTCACGAAAGGGTGTTTCACTTCCTGGCGACCCTGCAGTCGACGCGCCTGTTCTTCTGGCGTCCTTCCTCGGTGGCGTTGTCGGCCACGGGGTGCTGGTCGCCGTATCCTTCCGCGGTCAGCCTCTTCTGGTCGATGCCGAGCTTGACCACTTCGTCCATGACGGTTTCCGCCCGTGCCTGAGAGAGTTTCAGGTTGGCCTTCGGGTCGCCGACGTTATCCGTGTAGCCTCCTACTTTCAGCTCCACGACAGGATAGGCCTTGAGAATTTCCGCTATGTTGTTGAGCTGTTCCTGCGACGAGGGCTGGAGTGTCGCCTTGCCGGTGTCAAAGGTCAGCCGGTCGAACGAGAACCAGGTCTCCTTGTCGACGGCTTTCGTCTTGTCTTCGATGAAGGCGATCAGCTTCCGTTCGATGCCGAGTTCGGGAATGTTCAGCTTCGTACCGTTCGGCAGAACGTATTCGCCGAATGCGCCGAGCAGGGAATCCGCGGTTGCTGCAGAGGTGTCGACAGGAGCGGGCACCGGTGCCTGGACGGCCTTCACGGTGTCTGCAGGAACTGCTGCGGGTTTGGGAGGAACGTGCCGGTAGCCGAAGTCGCCGCAGGCTTTCATGACGAGCATGAACGCGAACGCTGCGGCGATGAAAGGCCAGAGTCCCCTGATGAACGACATGCCGCTGCCGGGAGCGCCCGAGGGCATGGGAGGCGGCGAACCGCCGAGCTGCGAGAGGCTCATGATGCCGAGAGCTCCAGCAAGACCTGCGGGAGCGGATGACTGCACGACGCCTTTCTGCGAGGAGAGCAGATCCATCAGTCCCACGGAGTCGAGACTGTCCGTCGAGAGCTGCTTGCCGAGAGTTGCCAGTCCGCAGGAGGCTGCCATTCCGAGGAGCGACCGTGACGAACCCCTTGCAAGTCCGCTTGCGGAGGAAACCACCGTTTCCATGGCGCCAAGTCTGGTGCCAAACAGGCCGGCAAGCAGACTTGCTCCCGATGCGAGCAGGTCGCCGGCACCTTTTTCTCCTGAAAGCAGGCTGCCGAACCGGTCGAGGAACTTGCCGTCGTACCCGCCGCCCCTGATCCAGTTGACCATCTCGAGGCTGCCGCCTTCCGTCGAAGCCTTGTTCATGAAACCGGCAATGATCGACGTCACCGCAGCGCCGATTCCCCTGGCTACGGCAGAGTTGCTTTCGCCCAGAAGCGAAGCGATTTTTCCTGCGTTTTCACCGGAGAGTTCTTTCGATACGAGTTCCACAAGATTCAATGCCATAGCAACCTCCTTCTGATGATGCTGTTTGAGAATGAGATTAACCGCTTTCTGTACAGTAATGTACCGCGTTTTTTCGACTTACCGCAATGTCATGCTGAAAAGACTGCCCTTCCGGCAAAGGTTTTTTTCGTGAACGTAACCTCCCTGGGAGGGGATGGCCATGGGAATTGCAGGGAACTTTGATTATTTAGCAAAAAGACGGTTTGCCTGAGAAACGGGGCCTGAGGAGGATATGGAAAGGAAGAAATCGATTCTGGCGGTCAACACGGGCTCGTCGAGCATCAAGTTCGCACTGTACGAGACCGGAACGGACGAGGTTCTTGCCCTGAGCGGATCACTCACCCGCATCGGCAGCGCCGAAGCCCGTTTTACGGTACAGGCCGGCCACGGGGGGACGCTGCTTGACGAATGCGCGGCTTTTCGGGATCACGATGCAGCATGCGAGCGCGTGTTTTCGTGGATCCTGTCGAACGGTACAGGCAGGCCTGACGCCATCGGTCACCGCATGGTGCACGGCGGTCAGAGGCACGGCGCTCCCGAAGCGGTGACTCCGGCACTGATGGCTTCCATGGAGGAAATAAGCGCCTATGCCCCCGAACATCTTCCCCAGGCACTGAAGGCCGTCAGCCATGCCGGCTCGCTCATGCCCGGCGTGCTGCAGGTCGCCTGCTTCGACACGGCCTTCCACCGATCCATGCCGCCCGTCGCCCGGCTCTATCCGCTCCCTGAAACCGTCCGGAAGGAAGGCGTAGAGCGGTACGGTTTCCACGGCCTCTCCTACGAGTACCTTCAGAGCGAACTCGAAAGGCAGGAGGGCCCGGCAGCCGTCCGTGGCAGGATGATCCTGGCCCATCTCGGCCACGGGGCAAGCATGGCGGCGCTGCAGGACGGGAGGAGCGTGGAGACCACGATGGGCTTTTCTCCCGCAGGGGGGCTCGTGATGAGCACCCGCACGGGCGATCTCGATCCGGGTGTCATCCTGTTTCTGCTGCAGCAGGACAGGCTGAGCTCGGGAGAGATCAAGGAGATGGTGAACCGCCATTCGGGGCTGCTCGGCGTGTCGGGAACGAGCGATGACATGCGCGACCTGCTTGCCGCAGAAGCGTCCGATTGCCGGGCCAGGCAGGCCGTGGAGCTTTTCTGCTACCAGGCGAGGAAGTCCATGGGAGCGCTTGCCGCAGTGCTTGGCGGGCTCGACATGCTTGTGTTTACCGGCGGGATAGGGGAACATTCGGCGGTTGTCCGCAGCCGTATCTGCAGCGGCCTTGAGTTCCTTGGCATCGAGCTGGACGATGCAAAAAACGGCGCGAATCAGCCGGTGATATCGAAAGAAGCAGGCAGGGTTAGCGTCAGGGTGATGAAGACCAACGAGGAACTGACGATCGTCCGGCAGACACGCAGGATCCTCGACAGGATGAACGTTAAAAGATGACGGCATTGCCGAACAAACCACGAAGGAAAAACGAATGAGCATGACCACGACCCCTCTTTCACCCGGCGAACTGCAGCTGATCGACGCCTACTGGCGTGCGGCTAACTACCTTTCGGTCGGCCAGATCTACCTGCTCGACAACCCTCTTCTGAAGGAACCGCTTTCAGCCGAACACGTCAAGCCCCGCCTGCTCGGCCACTGGGGCACGACGCCCGGTCTTAACTTCATCTACGTTCATCTGAACCGCGTGATCAGGCAGCGGGACCTGAACGTCATCTACATTGCAGGGCCGGGCCACGGCGGTCCGGCGCTGGTTGCGAACGTCTGGCTCGAAAGGACCTACAGCGAGTACTATCCCGACGTCTCGTTCGACGAGGCGGGCATGAAGCGCCTTTTCCGGCAGTTCTCCTTTCCCGGAGGCATTCCGAGCCACGTGGCGCCGGAGACTCCCGGATCGATCCACGAGGGCGGTGAGCTCGGCTATGCTCTCTCGCATGCCTACGGGGCGGTGCTCGACAACCCCGACCTGATCGCCGCATGCGTGATCGGCGACGGCGAGGCTGAGACGGGACCGCTCGCAACGGCCTGGCACAGCAACAAGTTCCTGAATCCCAGACGGGACGGGGCGGTGCTGCCCATCCTGCACCTGAACGGATACAAGATCGCCAATCCCACGGTGCTTGCCCGCATTCCGCATGAGGAGCTGGAGAGCCTGATGACAGGTTACGGTTACAGACCCTTCTTTGTCGAGGGAAGCGATCCCGGTGCCATGCACCAGGCGATGGCGACGGTGTTCGACAAATGTTTCGACGAGATCGCTGCCATCCGGCGGAGGGCGAGGGAAGGCGGTGTTGCCGGGCGGCCGAGATGGCCCATGATCGTGCTGCGTTCACCCAAGGGGTGGACCGGCCCGAAGGAGGTGGACGGCAGGAAAACCGAGGATTACTGGAGGTCGCACCAGGTTCCTTTCAGCGAGGTGCGGGAGAATCCCGGCCACCTGAAGCTGCTCGAGTCGTGGATGAAAAGCTACAGGCCGGAGGAGCTGTTCACTCCCGACGGGGTGCCCATGCCCGAGCTGCAGGCGCTTGCCCCGCTCGGCACACGCCGCATGGGTGACAACCCGCACGCCAACGGTGGACTGTTGCTTCAGGAGCTCCGCCTGCCGGATTTCCGCGATTACGCGATCGAGGTTCCGGAACCGGGTTCGGTGTCCGCAGAGGCTCCGAAACCCATGGCCGGCTTCCTGCGCGATGTCATGAAACTGAACGAGGCAGCGGCGAATTTCAGGGTGTTCGGTCCTGATGAAACCGCCTCGAACCGGCTGGGCGATCTTTTCGAGGAGACCGAAAGGGAGTGGATGGGGGAGCGGAAGCCGGAGGACGAGCATCTTTCCCCTGACGGGAGGGTGATGGAGATACTGTCGGAACACACCTGCCAGGGGTGGCTGGAGGGGTACCTCCTGACCGGCCGGCACGGCTTCTTTTCCTGCTACGAGGCTTTCATCCATATCATCGACTCGATGTTCAACCAGCATGCCAAGTGGCTGAAGGTCACCAACAGCGAAATCCCGTGGAGACGTCCGATCGCATCCCTCAACTACTTTCTCACTTCGCATGTCTGGCGCCAGGACCACAACGGTTTTTCGCACCAGGACCCCGGTTTCATCGACCACGTGGTGAACAAGAAAGCCGACGTGATCCGGGTCTACCTTCCACCGGACGCGAACACGCTTCTGTCGGTCACGGACCACTGCCTGCGGTCGCGCAACTACATCAATGTGATCGTCGCAGGCAAACAGCCTGCCTGGCAATGGCTCGACATGGATGCCGCAGTCAAGCATTGCACTGGCGGAATCGGCATCTGGGAATGGGCATCGAGCGACACGGCCGACGGTGATCCGGACGTGGTGATGGCGTGCGCAGGCGACGTGCCGACGCTGGAAACGCTTGCCGCCGTGGACATCCTGCGCAGGCAGGTCCCCGACCTGAAGGTACGCGTTGTGAACGTTGTCGACCTCATGACGCTGCAGCCTCCGGAAGAGCATCCGCACGGGCTGAAGGACAGGGATTTCGACGACATGTTCACCACGGACAAGCCGATCATCTTCGCCTACCACGGCTACCCGTGGCTGATCCACCGTCTTGCCTACCGGCGCACCAACCACAGGAACCTGCATGTCAGGGGGTACAAGGAAGAAGGCACCACCACCACGCCGTTCGACATGGTGGTCATGAACGATCTCGACCGGTTCCACCTGGTTGCCGACGTGGTGGAGCGGGTGCCCCGCTTCAGGCAGCATGCTGCCTATGTGAAGCAGTACGTGAGGGACCGGCTGATCGAGCACAAGGAATTCATCAGGCGTTTCGGCGAGGATATGCCGGAGATCCGCGACTGGCGATGGCCCGGACCGGTGCACTCCTGAGCGGGTATCGAAGGGGTGAGCGCATTCCGGCAAATGGTGTTATATTAGCGGTTGCCGGCCAAGGACAACGGCCGGTCATGCTCAACCTTAACACGATTCGTCCAGCCATGCCGTCCAGCGTCCCTGTGATCATCCTGCGAGCGCTGCCTGTCGTGCTGCTCTCGGCTGTTCTTGCCTTCAAGCCTGTGCGGGCTGCGCAAATCGGCGTCTGGGAGGGGAAGACCCATGTGGTGTACCACCTTTCTGACCTGTCCAAGGTGCCGTTCGTGCTCGGAAACATCCGGAACCATCTCAGGGAGGAGGCGGCCCTGACCGGATAGATGCGGTGGTGGTGATCCACGGAGAAGCCCTTTCCTCATTCCGGAGCGGCAGCTTCCCGGCAGGGACCGGGGAGCGCGTTGAAGCGCTCATGGCGGATGGCGTCAGTTTTTTTGCCTGCGCAAATACCATGCAGGCGCTTTCGATCAGCAAGGATCAGCTTCCCGGAGGTTTTTCCGTCGCGGAAAACGGCGGGGTGGTCAAGATCGCCGAGCTGCAGTCAGCAGGGTATCTCTACCTCAGGCCGTAAATCCGGCAGGGATTTGCCAAATGTTTCCCGAAACGATTCCTTTCTGCTTCCGATGAAAAGAAAAAGGAGGCCGATACAGCCGAAACCCGGAGCTCACCACCGGAAGAAGACCGTCAGGAAGGTGCTTGAAAGCCGCGTGAAGACGTTCGGCCAGCCGCCCGGCACTCTGATCCATATTGGCGAACAGCGTGGTGAATCGCCCGTCATGACTGTCATGGGTTACAACGACGGGCAGGCCGTCACGCAAACCGTGGCCGATGTCCATGAGTGCCTTCTGCTGAAAGAGCGGTTCAGGACGGTGTGGATCAATGTCGACGGCGTGCATGACGCGTCCCTCATCGAACGGATAGGAGCGGCTTTCGGTATCAGTCCGCTTATCCTCGAGGATATCCTGCATACCGGTCAGCGTCCGAAAGTCGAGGATTTCGAGAAGTATCTCTACCTTGTGCTGCAGATGATCGATTTCAACTCCGAGACCGGCGAAATCGGCAGGGAACAGTTGAGCCTCTTGCTTGGCGACAATTTCGTGATCACCTTCCAGGAAAACCCCGGGGACATGTTCGACCCGGTGAGGCAGAGGATACGGACACCGGGCACCAGGCTGCGCAAATATGCGGCCGATTTTCTTGCCTATTCGCTGCTCGACGCCGTCGTTGACAACTACTTCTCCATCCTCGAAGAGATCGAGAACACGATTGACCGGCTCGATGCCGACCTGATGGCGGATTACAGCAAGACAACGTTCGAGTCGCTCTATGCGCTCAAGAGGGAACTCATCATCCTCCGGAAATCGGTCTGGCCTCTGCGGGAAATCATCGGCAGCGTGACAAGGAATGATTTCAGGGTCGTCGGAGATGAGGTCGGCCCGTATTTCAGGGACGTCTACGACCATGTTGTCCTGGTGATCGACACCGTTGAGGTCTTCAGGGACATCGTGACCGGCATGCATGAAACCTACCTTGCGGGCATCAACAACAGGATGAACGAGATCATGAAGTTCCTGACCATGATCGCCACGATCTTCATGCCTATGTCGTTCGTTGCCGGGGTCTACGGCATGAATTTCAAGAACATGCCTGAGCTGCGATGGACATGGGGATATTTCGCCGCTCTCGGGCTGATGGGCTCGATCTTTATCGGTATGCTGCTGTACTACCGGTCGAGAAAATGGTATTGAGGGCATTTCGGGTTAATGTCCCGAATCACCGCCCGATGGTGCTTTCTTTTTTTGTCCAAGGAAATAGGTGAGTGCCGTGACCACCAGAGCGATTGCTCCGCCGAGCCATATCAGTTCCTGTTCTCCGTGCCATTTGACGACATGGCCGAGAAAGACGACGGCCATGACCACGACGATGACGCCGATCAGTTTGTTTTTCAGGTCGTCGAGTGTATGGATGACAAGCCAGTGGGGAAGCGAGACGGTATCGTCGATGAAGAGCTCATAGAGTCCGAGGGCGATAATGTAGAAAACGGTGCCAAGAAGGAACAGGTCGATGGATTCGATCAGTCCCAGTGCAAGGACCTTTGCCCCCTTGCTGCTGACGGCAGTGTTCTGCAGGGTATCGGCAAGCAGCAGGAAAACCGAAATGCCCCCGTACAGAAGCAGGGCGACTGCCGAAATGAACGAGCCGGCCACGGCAATAAGCACCAGGAAGCGGCTCAGGGAAAAGAATCGCTGTATCATAGACAGAAATGAATGAGTCTCAGTTTCATTTTATGAAAATGGCGCAATTCATCCTGCATCGAACCCATGGCAAAGCTTGAATCCTTTAACCGTAATGTATTACAAAACCTTACGAAAACGAAACGAGCCGGCTTGCGGCGGGTGACCGTTTCAGTGTTCGTTTTTCATAACCGTTACCATAAGCCGCCATGATCGAAGAACAGATGATCTGTGATTTCAGCACCCGTTGTCTGCAATGGCAGCATATCGACGATGTTGTCATGGGCGGCGTATCCGCGAGCCTGCTGCGTCGCGATGCCGACGGCACAGCCTCCTTTACCGGACATCTTTCGCTTGACAACGAAGGCGGTTTCGCTTCAGTGAGGACGTTGCTTGACGACAGGCAATTCGATGCCTTCGACGGCATTCGCATCCGGGTGAAAGGCGACGGCAATCGCTACAGTTTCAGGATCAGAAACGACGATCGGTTTGACGGTATCGTCTATAAACAGGATTTCTATACACTGCCGGATGAGTGGGTGGTCATCGATCTGCCTTTCCATGAATTCAAACCCTCTTTCCGGGGAAGAATCATGCAGGATGCGCCGCCCCTCGACCCCGGAAATATCATACAGATAGGCTTTCTCATATCGATGAAACAGGAAGGCCCGTTCTGCCTGCAGATCGAGTGGATCAAGGCCTATAAGGCGGTGCCCGGGGAGGGCAACGGAAAACCTCTGTGAACCTTACACTTAATCTCAAGGAAAAGCATGCGCTGGAAAGGGAGACGCCAGAGCGGCAACATCGAGGACAGGCGAGCAGGCGGGTTGCCGGGAAGAGCGATAGGCGGCGGCCTGGGTACCCTGGTGCTGCTGCTGGTGGTGTGGATGCTCGGGGGCAACCCGCTCGAGGTCCTGCAGATGCTGTCGACTTCCACCGGCCCGGAACCGTCCGGGGTGACGCAGCAGGAAACGGCCATCGACGAAAGGAAGGAGTTCGCCGCCGTGGTGCTTGCCGACACGGAGGATGTCTGGGCACGGCTCATGAGGGAACAGGGTGTGACATACCGTCCTCCGGTGCTCGTGCTTTACCGCGACATGGTGCAGTCGGCCTGCGGGCTGTCGCAGGCGGCATCCGGCCCGTTCTACTGTCCGGGAGACGAGAAGCTCTACATCGATCTCGATTTCCTGGACGAACTGCAGCGGCGGTTCAGTGCGCCGGGTGATTTCGCTTCTGCCTACATCATCGCACATGAGGTGGGCCACCACGTGCAGAAACTGCTCGGCATAACCGAAAGGGTCATGTCGATGCAGGGTTCTGTACAGGATTCCGAATTCAACCGCATGCTGGTGCGGCTCGAGCTGCAGGCGGACTATTTCGCAGGGGTCTGGGCCCACCATGCCCGGAACATGAACCTGCTCGAGGAAGGGGATCTCGAAGAGGCTCTCAATGCGGCTTCGGCAGTGGGCGACGACCGCATCCAGCAGCAGTCGCGAGGCTACGTGGTTCCCGATTCCTTCACGCACGGAACCTCGGAGCAGCGGCTCCGGTGGTTCACAAAAGGATTCAGGAGCGGCGATCCCGATGCCGGCGACACCTTCTCGGCTTCAGTCCTGTGACGTCACAGCCTGACCGGGATGTCCCGGTCAGGCAGGTACTCCTTCGCCTTGCGGATGGAACAGGTGCGGAAGCGGAAGATGGATGCGGCAAACGCAGCCTCGGTGTTCTTTCAGACGAACCATTCAGTCCCGGGATCGGCAGATGTCCCGGGAACGCCTGCCAGGCCGACGGCGAGGTGCGGTCCTTGATCGTCATTACCGGCATGATCGATTCGAAGGCCGTCGGCGATCTCGAACCTGCCGGTTGCGATATAGTGCTTCGTTGCAGCCACGTAGCCGGTTGCGCCGAACGCCTGCACCAGATCCGGATTAGCCGCAAGATATGCTGCCGCATCGAAATTCATCGGGAGGTTCTGGCTGTACCCTGTTTCGATGTACTGCCTTGCTGCCGAGATGGCGTCCGAGTCCGTCACGCCGTCGGCACCGAACCGGTTCATCAGGTCCGTGTTCGATGCGAGATACTTCCATGCGTCGAAACTGATCGTACGCCCCTCGAGAATGCCCGTATAGTTGTAATGCAGGGCGGCATCCGCTGAATCCCGGTCGTTGAGGATGCCATCCGTTTTCACCCAGCTGATCAGGTCCTGATACGAGGCGATGTATTCCCAGCTGTCCAGCGAGCCCGCCGCAATCTGCAAACCTCCGGTTCCGCCCGGGGCATGAGTTCCTCCGTTATGATCGATTCGAAGGCCGTCGGCGATCTCGAACCTGCCGGTTGCGATATAGTGCTTCGTTGCAGCCACGTAGCCGGTTGCGCCGAACGCCTGCACCAGATCCGGATTAGCCGCAAGATATGCTGCCGCATCGAAATTCATCGGGAGGTTCTGGCTGTACCCTGTTTCGATGTACTGCCTTGCTGCCGAGATGGCGTCCGAGTCCGTCACGCCGTCGGCACCGAACCGGTTCATCAGGTCCGTGTTCGATGCGAGATACTTCCATGCGTCGAAACTGATCGTACGCCCCTCGAGAATGCCCGTATAGTTGTAATGCAGGGCGGCATCCGCTGAATCCCGGTCGTTGAGGATGCCATCCGTTTTCACCCAGCTGATCAGGTCCTGATACGAGGCGATGTATTCCCAGCTGTCCAGCGAGCCCGCCGCAATCTGCAAACCTCCGGTTCCGCCGGAAGACGGAGTGGAGTGAACGGTTGTGAAGTCGTAGGCTGTCGTTCCCGCATAGCTGTTTCCGGCAAGATCCAGGATCGCGCCTGCATCGAGTGTTATACAGTAATGCGTGTCGTTCGACAGGTTTTCCATCGGATCGATCGTCAGAGTGACGCCCGACAAGGTCAGCCGGGAACTGCTTGCTGCATCAAAGTTTTCGACAACCGGACCGCTGGCCGAGCCAGTATGGATCTGGATCGTTCCCGTTCCTTTTCTTATCCATTCGCTGAACGTCACGACAATGTTGATTTCTACCGGAACAAGCAGGGCATTGTCGGCAGGTTCGAAGTTCACGACAGTCGGAGGGGTGGTATCGTAAAAATATGCCGTCGATAACCGTCCGATATGAACCGAGTCGATTTCGAAAAAGTATGACGTATTCAGACTCGCACTGGCGACCGGATTCAACGCATCGTTGAATGCTTCTGACCATTCAGCCCCCGGAGCCCAGATATTCAGATGCAATGCCATAGGGTCTTGTGGGATGTTGCCGGTCTCCTGACGGATCAGCTGGCCGTCCACATACCAGAGGATCGTATCCTTGAACCATTCAATGCGATAGGTATGATCGACTGAAAGATCGCCCGAAATGGTGTGGAATCGAGGATGACCTGCACCAAGGGGTTCATCATGATAGATGTTTGTCTGAATGTTGTCAGGCAGGTTCGAGAGCGCCTCGAAATCGATTTCATCATGGGCGACGGAACTGCTTGAACTGTAACTGAAAATACCCCCGACAATGCCTCCTGCAAGATTCACGAGGCGGGCTTGTACTTCGAAAACAACCCCTCCGCTCTCGGGAGAAAACAGCTCTTTTGTTATGACTTCTGAACCGAAGAATGACGGAACAGGGCCGTTAGTCGGATTGTATGTATCCAGTTTGAGATGCATGAGTCCCCCGGATACAAGGGGCAGTGCCTGGCTTTGCTGTGTGCGACCGTAGAAGGAAGGATTCGAGTCGCCTGGTTGCCAATGATTGTAATCCCATTCGTCCGGATTCAGGGGGCTGCTGAAATCGTCGGCGAAGAGTGTCGCAATTTCCATGATCGCTGCTGTCATGATGTGATCCTCAAGGTTTGTTGGCAATGTCAAGCGGTTCGGTTCTGAAACGATGACGGTACTGCATGCGACATGAAAAAAATCAAGACTGCAAAGGGGGGAGAACTGCGTCAGCTGCGGGGGAGAAATGCGTTATAGTCAATTTCTGAATATACTGAAATATGCTGATCAGGATACAGACATTCTGACCGTTTCAAGCCTTGTCGTGATCCGGTTGACCGGTGATCGTGATTTCGCCGGTCATATCCTGTCGTCTCACAGCCTGACCGGGATGCCCCTGTCGTGCAGGTACTCCTTCGCCTGGCGGATGGAACAGGTGCGGAAGTGGAAGATGGATGCGGCAAGGGCGGCATCGGCGCAACCCTTCGTGAATCCTTCGTAGATGTGTTCGAGGTTTCCTGCGCCTCCCGAGGCGATCACCGGAATGTGCACGGAGGTGGAAACCTGCTTCAGGATCTCGTTGTCGTATCCTTCCTGCGTGCCGTCCCGATCCATGCTGGTCAGAAGGATCTCACCGGCACCGAGAGCCTGCACCCTGTGGGCCCATTCGAGCGCCTCGATGCCTGTCGGGGTCCTGCCCGAGTGGGTGTGTACGATGTATGTCGATCCGACCTTCTTGACGTCGATCGCGACGACCACGGCCTGGGAACCGAATTTTTCCGCGATGCGCGACACCAGCTCAGGATCGTTCACGGCCGCCGTGTTGACGGAGACCTTGTCGGCTCCGTGCAGGAAGGCGTCCCTCGCACGTTCGACCGAGCTGATTCCTCCGCCGACAGTGAGGGGAATGAAGACCTCTTCAGAAACTTTCAGGACTTCCTCGAGCGTTGTTCTCCGTGACTCGATGGAAGCGGAAATATCCAGGAAGACCAGCTCGTCAGCCATCTCGCCGTTGTAGAAGCGGGCCTGTTCGAGTATGGAGCCGGCATCTCTCAGGCCTTCGAAATTGATGCCCTTGACGACCCGGCCGTCGCGCACATCAAGGCAGGGAATGATCCGTTTGGCTAACATGTTGACGCGTGCTTGCGGGCATGACGAACGGCTTTCTGCAGGGCCGTCCTGTACCTGCCCTTATGGAAAAGGACTCGTATCTCTCCGTGAGAAAACAGCTAACTTAACATCTCCAACAATTTTTTCAATGTATTATATTAGCAGGCATTCACAGCAGCAGAACAAAACGGAGAAAGCGTCATGAAATTCCCGATTTGCGACTACGCGGATTCAGAGGAAGGATTCTACTCGCAGTGCGCGAGCTGTCCGATCGATTCCACGGCTCCCGGTTGTGCCCTGGAAGAATGCGAGGACGGCACCTACCAGTTCGTCGGCAGGACGCCGAGCGGCGGGGTCAGGGCTGTCTTCTACTTCAAGAACGATGCCGGCGAACAGGTCATGAAGCGGGAGGCTTTGCATGTCGAAATCCATGAACTCGATGAAGTTGACCACCTCATCGCCATCCTCTACGGGATGGTCGATCCAGAGGGCATGATCTACCTGAAGAAGTCGGAGCGCATGCCCGAGCCGGAAAGCCCGAACGGTGAAACACTCCGGGAACCATCATGACGACATGGAGCAGCAACGAGACCGACCACAGCGGGATGAGGGATCTGACCATTATCGGTGGCGGTCCTACGGGCATTTTTGCGGCTTTCCAGTGCGGCATGAACAACATCACCTGCCGCATCATCGAAAGCATGCCGCAGCTCGGAGGCCAGCTTGCGGCACTCTATCCCGAGAAGCATATCTACGACGTGGCCGGATTTCCCGAAGTTCCTGCCCTCAGGCTGGTCGAGTGCCTGTGGAAGCAGGCCGAGCGCTACGAGCCCGAGATCATTCTCGGTGAAACCGTCAGCCGCTATACCAAGCTTGCAGACGGAACGTTCGAGACCGTCACCAGTTCCGGTAACGTCTACCGTTCAAGGGCTCTTCTCATTGCAGCGGGACTCGGGGCGTTCGAACCCCGAACCCTTCCGCAGCTCGGCGATATCAGCCATATCGAGGGATCATGCGTGTTTTATGCTGTCAAATCTGTCAACGATTTCAGGGACAGGAATGTCGTGATCGTCGGCGGGGGGGATTCCGCGCTCGACTGGACCGTCGGGCTCATGCAGACCGCGAGAAACGTTTCGCTCGTGCATCGCGGACATGAGTTCCAGGGGCACGGCAAGACTGCTCACGAAGTGCTCGATGCAAGGGGGCGCGGGTCGATCGGCGTGCATCTGGACACAGAGGTGATACGGATCGAGACGGAGAACGGTGCACTCACCAAGGTTCACCTGCAGTCGAGGCGCGGAATCGAGACGGTTCTCGATGCCGACAGGCTGCTTATCCTGATCGGGTTCAAGTCCAATCTCGGACCGCTTGCGGGATGGGACCTGGACCTGCACGAGAACGCCCTTGTCGTGGATACCCATATGAAGACGTCGGTCGACGGACTGTACGCCGCAGGCGATATCGCTTATTACCCCGGCAAACTGAAGATCATCCAGACAGGGCTGAGCGAGGCGACCATGGCGGTCCGGCACAGCCTCTCCTATATCAAGCCGGGCGAGAAGATCCGTACGACGTTCAGCAGCATCAAGATGGCAAAAGCGAAAAAAGCCGAATGAGCAGCACCATGCCGGCTCCGGTTCCTCCCAGGCCGTCTCCCCTTCAGGCCTGGATGCTTGCGGTAAGGCCGAAAACGCTGCCGGCAGGTGCGGTTCCCGTTCTTGTGGCATCAGCGCTTGCCGCGGCTGACGGGGTTTTCAGGCTGCTTCCGGCTGTCGTTGCACTGGTGTGCGCGCTGGGCATTCAGGTGGTGACCAATTTCATCAACGAAATTTACGATTTCCGAAAGGGAGCCGACACGTCCGACCGGCTCGGACCTACCCGGACGGTTGCTGCGGGAATCATCAGCGAGCGGACCATGGTCAGGGTTTCGGCTGCTCTTGCATCGGCCGTTTTCCTTCTCGGGCTGATCCTTGTGTGGATCGGAGGGTGGCCGATTTTTCTGATCGGAGTACTGTCGCTGCTGTTTGCCTGGGCCTATACGGGAGGGCCTTTTCCCATTGCATATTCGGGGCTCGGGGATGTTTTCGTCTTCGTGTTTTTCGGCCTGGTCGCCGTGGGAGGAACCTACTACGTGCAGGCTTTTTCCCTTCCGATGCCTGTTCTGCTTGCCGCTGTCGCACCCGGAGCGTTTTCGGTCAATATCCTGCTCGTGAACAATATCCGTGACATCGCAACGGACCGGAAGGTGGGGAAGATGACGCTTCCGGCCAGGATCGGCGCGGGCGCCGCCCGGATGCTCTACGGCGTGCTCACCGTGCTTGCCTACCTCGTACCCTTTGCCGTTGTCCGGCTCGGATACCCGGTCTGGTGCCTGCTTTCGCTCCTGAGTCTGCCGCTTGCCGTGAACATGGTCAGGACACTCTTTGCGTCTGAGGGGAAGGAGCTGAACAAGGTTCTTGCAGGAACGGGCAAGGTGCTGACGGTCCACGGCCTTCTGTTTTCCATCGGTCTTCTCCTTTAACTTTTCATTGCCCGGCATGGTTGCTGAACACGTACGGATCGGCCTGGTGCAGATGTCCTGCACGGAGAAACCCGAAGAGAATCTGGAGAGTGCCTGCGCCCGCATCAGGAAAGCCGCGGCAGAGGGGGGCCGCATCGTCTGTCTCCAGGAACTTTTCACCACGCCGTACTTCTGCCAGACCGAGGCCTACGAGCCTTTCGGATGGGCGGAACCGGTGCCGGGTCCTTCCACGGATGCCCTGCGGCAGCTTGCCCGGGAGCTCGGGGTGGTAATCGTGGCATCGCTGTTCGAGAGAAGGGCAAAAGGGCTGTACCACAACACGGCGGCCGTCATCGACGCCGACGGGTCCTTCCTTGGGATGTACCGCAAGATGCATATTCCCGACGATCCCGGCTTTTACGAGAAATTCTACTTCACGCCGGGCGACCTCGGCTACCGGGTCTTCAGGACGCGGTATGCGACCATCGGCGTCCTTGTCTGCTGGGACCAGTGGTATCCCGAGGCTGCAAGGCTGACTGCGCTGCAGGGGGCGGACATCCTGTTTTATCCGACGGCGATCGGTTGGGCATCCTCGGAAGGTTCGGCCGAAGTCAGGCATGCACAGAGCCAGGCATGGAAAACGATGCAGCTCAGCCATGCCATTGCCAACGGAGTGTTCGTCGCAGCGGTGAACCGGGTCGGAACGGAAGGGGAGCTGGAGTTCTGGGGGAGCAGTTTCGTATCGGACCCGTTCGGGCGGGTTATTGCCGAAGCAGGTGAAGTGGATGAAGAAATCCTTATCGCAGAGTGCGATCTTTCGCGGATAGCCTATTACCGTTCTCACTGGCCGTTCCTGCGAGACCGGAGGATCGATTCCTACGGGGCGCTGGACCGGAGGTGGATAGACTGATAACCGTTCAGCACCAATCATGAATTTCTACGCGCTCCTTATTCTTGCCACCCTCGTCCTGACGTTTCTCGTCAAACTCGTTGCAGACATGCTGAATCTCGGTGCCGCATCTCCGGAGATACCGGAAGAATTCCGGGGCATCTTCGAAGAGGATGCGTACAGGCGTTCACAGGAATATCTGAAGGAGAATACCCTTTATTCCCTTGCCAGCGCCTTTGCCGATCTTCTGGTGCTTCTTGTTTTCTGGTTTTCGGGGGGATTCAACCTGCTCGACCTGTTCATCAGATCCCTTGCATGGGGGCCTGTCATCTCCGGCGTCCTCTATGTCGGAGCGCTGCTTCTTCTGCAGACGGTTGTCGATCTTCCCTTCCGGCTTTACAGTACCTTCGTCCTGGAGACAAAGTTCGGTTTCAACAAAACCACTCCGAAAGTCTTTGCGGCAGACATGCTGAAGACACTTCTGCTCGGAGTCATGCTTGGCGGTCCGGTCATCGCCCTTGTCATCTGGTTTTTCGAAAACGCGGGGGGGAGTGCGTGGCTCCTGGCCTGGGCAGGGCTGGCGCTGTTCAGCCTTAGCCTTCAGTATGCCGCTCCCGCCCTGATCATGCCGCTGTTCAACAAATTCACTCCGCTCGAGGACGGGACGCTGAAAGCCGCGATCATGCAGTATGCAGATGATGTTCGTTTCCCGTTGTCCGGCATTTATGTCATGGACGGATCAAAACGCTCGTCGAAAGCAAACGCCTTTTTCACCGGGTTCGGCAGACACAAGCGGATCGCCCTGTTCGATACCCTGGTCAGGAATCACACGGTGGAAGAGCTTGTCGCCATCCTTGCCCATGAAATAGGCCATTTCAAGAAAAAACACATTCTCGTGGCTATGGCGCTCAGTCTGATAAACCTTGGCGTGGTCTTTTTTCTGCTCTCGCTCTTCATGAACAACCGGATGCTGTTCGATGCGTTTTTCATGGAGCATACGTCCGTTTACGGAAGCCTCATCTTCTTCATGCTGCTGTACAGCCCCGTCGAATTCATCCTCTCCGTGCTGATGCAGGTTTTGTCGAGGAAGCACGAGTACGAGGCCGATCATTTTGCGGTATCGACCTACAGCGGCGGCCACAGGCTTGCAGAAGCCCTGAAGAAGCTGTCGAGGCAGAATCTTTCCAATCTTACCCCCCATCCTTTCTACGTCTTTCTGAACTATTCCCATCCTCCCGTCCTGCAACGGGTCAGGAAGATCGGGCAGCATGTCCGGTATTCGTAGATCACAACCCTTACCATTCGGAGCAACGATGTCCGAGACCCGCTACTACATGCCGCCCGAATGGGCCCAGCACAGCGCGACATGGCTGTCATGGCCTCACAAGCAGGAATCGTGGCCAGGCAGATTCTCGCCTGTGCCTGCCGTATTTGCCGAACTTGCCTTTCAGCTCAGCAGATCGGAAGCCGTGCATATCAACGTCATGGACGACAGCATGGAGGAGGAGGTCCGAACCCTGCTGAAGGAAAGGGACCCGGAGGGACTTTTCGTATCCAGGATCTTCTGCCACCGGATTCCCACCAATGACGCGTGGTGCCGTGATCATGGTCCGAACTATGTTTTCAGGGAGTGCGGCGGAAGACGGGAAAAGGTGATCCTCAACTGGGAGTTCAATGCGTGGGGCGGAAAGTACGAGCCTTTCGACGCTGACAATGCCGTTCCGGAAAGGGTTGCGGCGCTGCAGGGTCTGCCCCTGGTCCCGACAGGAATGGTGCTTGAAGGCGGAGCCATCGATGTGAACGGAAGCGGACTGCTGCTGACGACAGAAGCCTGCCTGCTCAATCCCAACAGGAATCCTTCGATGAACAGGACACAGATCGAGGAGTCGCTTTCGCGCTATCTCGGCATCGGCAAGGTGTTGTGGCTGCATGACGGCATCGCAGGCGATGATACCGACGGTCATGTGGACGATATGGCCCGTTTTGTCGATGAACGGACAGTGGTGACCGCCGTTGAAGATGATCCCGCGGACGTCAACTATGAACCGCTTCAGGAAAATTACCGTCTTCTGCAGTCGTTCACCGACCTTTCAGGAAAGCCGCTCCGGGTGGTAAGGCTTCCCATGCCCGACCCCGTCTTTCATGAAGGGGAACGCCTGCCGGCCAGCTACGCCAATTTCTATATCGCCAACAGCGCGGTTCTCGTGCCGATCTACCGCTGTTCCAGGGACGCCATGGCCATCTCCGTCCTGCAGCAATGCTTTCCTGGAAGGGAGGTCGTCGGTATTGACTGCTGCGATCTCATCTGGGGGCTCGGGGCCATTCACTGCGTTACCCATGAAGAACCGGCGCTCCTTTAGGGGCGATGTTCACCAAGCAGTAGCAGGCCCGGACGATTCCGGGCTTTTTTTCTCTCATTATGAGAATATCTGTCTCATAATGAGAGAAAATTTCTCATTATGAGATGATTTTTCTGTGCGTGCAACACTGCTCTTGAGGGGTGTGATTTTTTAAGTCATTGTTTAAAAACAAGATAAAATTCTTTTTCATCCTTCCTCCATTCTGGCACGCAAGTTGATTAATTATATGTAGTCTGCAAAGATTTGCCTCACGCCCGTGAGGTAGAGTAGGTGAAATGGGGGACATCTACTCACGAAAAAAGCGGTCTTACAGGCCGCTTTTTTTTGTTTTGTGCAAACCGGGGACGGCCATACCGGCTCGGCGGTTGGAATGAGAAGGAAGGAGCTCCTCGACTGGAAGGGTTGTTCGGATAGATAAAAAAAGCGGTCCGGAGACCGCTTTTTGTTTTTCCTGTCTTGTTCTCAGGCCAGCAGCGAGGCAAGAGTCTTGCAGTTGCCTTCCACAATTGCGGCGGATTGGCGAAGGGCATCGAGTTCCGGTTTGTCGAGATTGATTTCCATGATCTGTTCAACCCCCGATTTTCCAAGCTTGACCGGAACGCCCACAAAAACGCCGTTGATTCCGTACTGCCCGTCAAGCAGGACTGAGCAGGAGAGGATTCTTTTCCGGTCCAGGACAATCGATTCGATCATTTCAACCACAGAGGCGGCGGGCGCATAATATGCGGAACCCTGTTTCAGATAGTTCACGATCTCCGCGCCGCCGTTCCTTGTCCGTTCGACAAGGGCGTTTATCTTTTCCATGGACATCAGTTCAGTGAGAGGAATGCCTGAAACCGTGGTGTACTTGACAACCGGAACCATCGAGTCGCCGTGTCCTCCAATTACGCAGGCGTTGATATCCTGCATCGATACCTGCAGTTCATCGGCAATGAATGACCGGAACCTCGCGGAGTCGAGCACGCCTGCCATGCCGATGACCTTTTCCTTCGGGAGCCTGCTTCTGACGCAGGCAACATAGGACATGACATCGAGAGGGTTCGAAACGACAATGATGATGGGATCTTTCGACCAGGCCATGACCTGGTCGGTCACATCCCTGACGATCGACGCATTCTTCAAAAGCAGGTCTTCCCGCGTCATGCCGGGTTTTCTTGCAAGGCCGGCTGTGATCAGAACGATGTCCGAATCGGCCGTATCGCGGTAATCGTTGGTACCGATAACCTTCGTGTCGAAAAGACCTACAGGCCCTGACTCATACATGTCAAGCGCCTTTCCCTGTGGAATACCATCGACGACATCAAGCAGCACCAGATTCCTGGAAAGCTGCTTTTCAGCGAGTCGATGAGCTGCGGTGGCTCCTACATTGCCTGCACCGATGACCGTGATTTTCATATCCTGTTGAAGCGTTAAGGTGTACTGAAGTTAGTCCGTGAACAGAAAACAGAGGGTGTTCCGCTCTACGCAGGGGTTTCCTGTAAGGTGTCAGCGGAAGGGAAAAAAAAGCCGGCCATTTGAGGGTCGGCTTGCTGAAATATACGCTTAATTAGGTACAGGGCAAATCAGAGGGGGATGATATCGACGTGTTTTTTGTTGTTGCGCCCGTTTTTGAAAGTGACGACGCCGTCAACAAGCGAGAAAATGGTATGATCCCTTCCGATGCCTGCATTGACACCGGGTTTGATGACAGTGCCCCGCTGGCGGAGAATGATGGTTCCGGCAGCCACGGTGGATCCTCCGGCTGCCTTGACGCCGAGATATTTCGGATTACTGTCACGCCCGTTTTTTGTCGAGCCGCCGCCTTTTTTATGAGCCATGGAAAAAATGAATTTGAGTTGTTGACAATCCTGTAAACATTTAAACTGAAAGCACTTCGACCTGCGTCATGTGCTGTCGGTGGCCGTTTCTTTTCTGGAAACGTTTCCGGCGTTTTTTCCTGAACACGATGATGGTTTCGTCCCTGAGGTGTTCAAGAACCTTGACCTGTACCGTTCCGTTCGGATTCAGCGCCGATTGTTCCTGACCAACCTGCATGATCGGCTTGAGTGAAAGGATATCGCCCGGTTTTGCCTGCTGTCTGGGAACAAAGATCCTGTCACCCTGTCTTACCAGATACTGTTTGTCGGAAATCTCGATCAGAGCCTGCATCATAGTCAAAAGTTAAGTGATGAAGAACCTGAATATAAAGGATATTCCGTGAATGTCAAACGGATTATCACCGTTCTCCGGTCGAAACCTACAGCAGAAAAAAAGTTATTCCAAGAACGATCGCGAACATGGTGAGCGAGATCGAGAAAAGCCTGTACCATGCGCTGTACTGCCGGGCGGAACAGGGGTAGGTGAGCGGACGGATGGATTTTACGATGTATCCCATGGTCAGGGCGACCTGCAGGATGATGAGCAGTGACTTGATGAAGACCCATGGAGTCCATCCATGGAAGAACTGCGCGAGCAGCACGCCGGAGACGATCACCCCGATGAAGGCGACATCTGCGACTTTGGTCTCCAGTTTGATGAAGCTCTGCAGCAGGGCTGCACGGTCCGCTGCCTTCATGTTTTCCCCGGTCAGGTCCGGTTCGAGCGCTTTCAGGAGAAACAGGGAAGCCAGGACCGTCCCGAACCATGCGGCAAAACAGGTGATGTGTATCATCCGGAGAATGTCCTGCATGTTCATGGCTGCCGGTGTCTGCTGCTTCGGAAAAAGACGGAAAAATGGTTTAAGGAAAGATATTGCACCGGCTGAAGGTTTTCAAGCATCCGGGGAAGGAAGGCAAGAGGATGCGGCTTGTTTTTTTTGCCATGCTGATTTAGCTTGATCAACGGTGTACAGGCTTCTTGTCAATTCCAACCGCAGGCAGGTGCTATGGATGTCGATGCAGAAACCAAGAGGAAAGAGCTGACTCCAATGATGCGTCAGTATCTTGAGGTGAAGGAGCGTTATCCTGATTTTCTGCTGCTGTTCCGTGTGGGGGATTTCTATGAAACCTTTTTCGATGATGCACGTTCGGTTTCCTCTGCCCTGAACATCGTGCTGACAAGACGTTCGAACGGCAGCGCTGCCGAGGTTCCCATGGCGGGTTTTCCCCATCATGCAAGCGAGGGGTACATCGCCAAGCTGGTCAGAAAAGGTTTCAAGGTCGCCGTCTGCGACCAGGTTGAGGATCCTGCCCTTGCAAAAGGCATCGTCAGGAGGGAGATAACCGACATCGTGACGCCGGGAATAACTTACAGCGACAAGATTCTTGACGACAGGCACAACAACTACCTTTGCGCGGTTGCGTTGCTCAGGCAGGGCCGTGAACGGATCGCCGGAGTGGCCTTTGTCGATGTGACCACCGCTGAATTCAGAATGACGGAAATTCCGGCAGAGGATCTGAAGGAGTTTCTCCAGGCGCTTCATCCCGCCGAAATCCTTCTCTGTTCAAGGGATAAGGAGCTGAAGGAAAGCCTGAAAAAGAACCTGCATGCGGAAGTGCTCTTCACCGATCTCGACGAGTGGATGTTTTCCGCAGAGCAGGCCGGCCGCGTGCTTGCCGACCATTTCAGAACCCACTCCATGAAAGGCTTCGGTATCAATGGCGCTGAAGCCGGCAGGATCGCCGCAGGAGCGGTCCTGCAATACCTGCAGGATACCCGGCAGAGCAGGTTGCAGTATCTTACCCGCATCAGCCTCGCCGACAGCCGTGATCACATGACCCTCGATCTGCAGACAAGGAGGAACCTTGAAATCATCTCGTCGATGCAGGATGGCACGCTGAACGGAAGCCTGCTGCAGGTGATCGACAGGACAAGAAATCCGATGGGAGCCCGCCTGCTCCGTCGCTGGCTGGTCGGGCCGCTGAAAACAGTCGAGGGCATCACCTTGCGTCATGATGCCGTCGAAGAGCTTCATGAAAAGGCAGGCCTCCGTGAATCATTGCTGCAGCTGCTTTCGGAAGTGATCGACCTGGAGAGGGCTCTTGCGAGGATCGCCACGTTCAGAAGCATTCCCAGGGAGGTCCGCCAGCTCGGCACGTCGCTCAGCAACCTTTCCCGGTTCCGTGAGACTCTCGTCGATGTTGGGTCCCGGAGACTCCTTCTGCTTTCGGCCAGGCTTGAGCCCCTTCCGGAACTTGCCGGGACGATCGACCGTGCTGTCGACCCGGATGCAGGGGCCTCTATGAGAGACGGAGGGTATATCAGGAGAGGATACCATGCGGAACTGGATGAGCTGCGTTCCCTTTCCGCGAACGCCAGGGAGCGGCTGCTCGAGATTCAGCAGGAAGAACGAAGGAAGACCTCGATTTCGTCGCTCAAGGTTCAGTACAACAAGGTGTTCGGTTATTATATCGAGGTGAGCAAGGCGAACAGCGACAGAGTGCCTTCCTATTACGAGAAGAAGCAGACACTTGTAAATGCGGAACGGTACACGATTCCCGCCCTGAAGGAGTACGAGGAGAGAATTCTTTCCTCGGAGGAGAAATGTCTCGTTCTCGAGCAGCAGCTCTTTCAGGAACTCTGCGTTCTTGTGGCATCCCATGCGGAATCGATCCAGAGAAGCGCCTCGGCGCTTGCAGAAATCGACTGCCTCGGAGCGTTCGCGGTCTGTGCGGGAGATTATGGATACTGCAGACCCCGGATGACGAACCATGAAGGGCTTTCGATCGTCAATGGCCGGCATCCAGTGCTTGAACGCATCATGAGCATCGACGAGCCTTACGTTGCCAACGACTGTCAGATGGACGACAGAAAGAGGCTGCTGATCATCACCGGTCCGAACATGGCAGGGAAGAGCTCCTTCCTCCGCCAGACGGGCCTGATCGTCCTTCTTGCACAGGTAGGGTGTTTCGTGCCAGCCGATGCCGCAGAGATAGGTCTTGTCGACCGGATTTTCACAAGAGTCGGCGCTTCGGACAATCTTTCTTCGGGAGAAAGCACGTTTCTTGTCGAGATGAACGAGGCTGCCGGCATTCTCAATAACGCAACCTCGAAAAGTCTCGTACTGCTCGATGAAATCGGCAGGGGGACCAGCACATACGACGGAATGTCGATTGCGTGGGCGATCAGCGAGTACCTGCATGACAGGATCGCGGCACGCACCCTGTTCGCAACCCATTATCACGAACTCGCCGATCTTGAAAACCGGCTTGACCGCGTGGTCAATTTCAACGCAACGGTCATTGAAACGGCCGACAAGGTGATCTTTCTCCGCAAGATCGTCAGGGGTGCATCGGACAACAGCTATGGGATCGAAGTGGCCAGAATGGCCGGCATGCCGGCGGCGGTCATCGTCCGGGCAAAGGAGATTCTGGCAGGCATGGAAAAGCGCGAAATCGATCTTCCGCCTCCCCCGTCTCCTTGCGTTCAGCTCCAGCAGCGCCAGATTTCACTTTTTGCGCAAGAGGATTCCTTGCTCCGCAGGGCTCTTTCGGAGATCGATATCAACCGTCTCGCACCGCTCGATGCCCTGATCGAACTCAAGAAACTTCAGGACATTGTCCTCGGAAAAAGCCGTGGTCAAGGATAACGTTGTCATGAAGAAAGAGCTGTCGGTACTGCTTGTTTTTGTCGAGGCCGGAAGCGGAACGGACGGCCCTGTGCTTCTTGGCGGTTCAGGAACGAGGGGGTCTGTTTCCTTCATGAAAGACCGGGTGATGAATGCCCTGATCAAACGGGCGCAGTTCGCCATTCCGCCTTTGTCGCTCATGATCCTCAGTTCTGTCGATGTGCCGGGTGTCACCCAGACCATCTGCGACCTGCGATTCGAGAGCTTTCCGTCAGGAGAGCAGTGGGATCTTGTCGGCATCAGCGTCCAGACCGGGGCGGTAAGGCCTGCATTCGAACTTGCCGCCCGTCTGAGGAGAGGAGGCATGAAGGTGGTGCTGGGAGGGCCCTATGTGTCGATCTTTCCCGATCACTGCAGGGAGCACGCCGATGTGCTGGTTATCGGAGAGGCGGACGACATCTGGAGAGAGGTGCTGACTGACCTCAGGAGCGGCGAGCTGAAGAAGGAGTACCGTGCCGGAACCTTTCCGGACCTTTCCGTCCGGAGGCAGGTAACCAAATCCGCACTTGACATCAGCAGGTATTTTACGACCAACGTCGTTCAGACCACCAGGGGATGCCCTTACAACTGCGATTTCTGCACTGTGCATGTCATGAACGGTCACAAGCTGCGGCACCGTTCCATTCCGGATATCGTCGCAGAGGTGGAGCGTTTTCTCGAAGAGGACCGGAGGATCTTCTTTTTCCTCGACGACACGATCAATGCCGACGAAGACTATGCCTCAAGGCTTTTTTCCGAACTGACGCGAATGAACATCCGCTGGGTGGGCCAGGCGACAACGGCGCTCGGGGAAAACCCCCGCCTGCTCGACTGTTTTGTCCGGTCCGGATGCGGCGCTCTTCTGGTCGGCATTGAAAGTCTGGCTGATGCCAGCAACCACGCCCACCGGAAGTTTCACAATCCTGCCGACCGGCAGGCAGCCTGTATCAAAGCCATCAGGCGGGCGGGCATATGCGTCTACGGCAGTTTCATCTACGGACTCGACGGGGATACACTTGCCATGCCGGGAGTGATCGAGGCGTTCATCGAAAAGACGGGGATCGATGTTCCCGGAATCAACCTGCTGCGCCCCATACCGGGGACGGAGGTTTTCAGCCGGCTTGCTGCGGAAGGAAGACTGCTGCACAGCAGCAACGATCATGACGCTTTCAGGTTCTCATGGGGGCAGGAGATGCTCTATCTTCCGAAAAGAATTCCGCTCGAATCGTTCATTCCGAGCTATACCGGAATGACCCGCCGTGTTTTCACCTTCAGGAAGGCGATTGAACGGGCCAGGCATGCCCCGACGCTTCAGTCTGCCGTGCTGATGTTCAATCTGTTCTATGTCCACATGTACAGCCTGTCGCGCAAGGACCTGCAGCGGCAGTTCCTGGAACGGGGTCTCTCGGGTCCGGTTCCTTCGGGAGAAAGGGCGTTCAGCTGATCGAGAGGATCTCGTCTTCGAGCAGCTGACGGTCATGGAGTTCAGCATACATGCCGTCTTTTCTGATCAGCTCCTCATGAGTGCCGCTTTCCGCTATGGTTCCTTCATGCAGCACCATGATCCTGTCGCAGTTCTTGACCGTGGAGATTCTGTGACTGATCAGGATGATCGTGGTGTTCCGCAGTCTTTTGAGGAGCCTGTCGAAAATCTCTGCTTCCGTGTTCGTGTCCACGGCTGAAAGAGCGTCGTCGAGAATCAGGATTGCAGGGTTCCATGCGATTGCCCGTGCAATACAGGTGCGCTGTTTCTGTCCGCCGGAAAGGTTGATGCCTTTTTCGCCCAGCATGGTGTCGAATCCGTCCGGAAAATCGCGGACATCATCTGAAAGCATGGCGATCCGGCTGGCTTCCTCAACATCGATCGCTTCCGTGCCCCGGCTGCCGAAATCGATATTGTTGCGGATCGTGTCCGAAAAAAGGAAATTGTTCTGGGGAACCAGTCCGATCGCGTGTCTGAGGCTCCTGAGGGGAATGGTTCGGATATCCTTTCCGTCAATCATGACCCGGCCTTCCTGCGGATCGTATAAACGGGCGGCCAGCGCAGCAATGGTTGATTTCCCCGATCCCGTTGCCCCGACGATGGCTATCCTGGAACCCGGTCCGATCGTGAAAGAGCACTCATGCAGAACCGGCCTGTCCGGCTGACCGGGAAAACTGAAGGAGACATGTTCAAAAGAGATACTGCCTTCCGGCAGGCGGACGCCGATGGCCGACGGGGCTGCAGCTTCATCGGTAACTGCCGGTTTCGTGTCGAAGATTTCATTGAGACGGGACTGGGCTGCGGCTGCTTTCTGAACGATGTTTGTCACCCATCCGATCGAGATGATGGGCCAGCTGAGCATGGAGACATAGATCACGAACTGGGCGATGCCGCCGATCGTCACAGTTCCCTGCATGACCTTGAGCCCCCCCGCCCAGATGACCGGTATGAGGGAGCAGGCAGTCAGGGATGTCAGGACGGCAAGAAAAAGCGCCTGGAGTTTTCCGAGCTTGAGGTTCCTGTCATAGTATTCACGGTTCAGGGCTTCAAATCGTTCTGTCTCGACAGATTCCCGGTTGTAGTTCTTGACAATTCTTATGCCCGAAAGATTTTCCTGGACGAGGTTCGTGATGGAGGCGTAACTTTCCTGGATATTCCTGGACTGTTTCTGCATCGATATGCCTGTTCTGTAGACCGAGTAGCTCAGCAGCGGGGCCGGGATCAATGCATAGAGGGTCAATTCAGGTGACAGGGAAAGCATTGCGGCAATGGCAAAGAGAAGCCTGAAAAAGGTATTTACCGAATACATGATGCCTGGACCTACGAAATCCCTGACTGCATTCAGATCATTCGTTCCTCTGGAGATCAGCTCGCCGGTACCGGTCTTGTCGTAAAAATTTGCGGAAAGCGTCTGAAGGTGGGCATAGTAATCATTTTTCAGGTCGAACTCGATATGTCTCGATGTGACAATGATGTTCTGCCGTACAAGGTAGAGAAAAATACCGCTGAGCGCTGAAACCAGCAGGTAGAGAGCGATTTCGGAGAGGATTCCCTGCAGTTCGAACCTGCGGTTCATCATGTCGATTGCTTTGCCGAGAAAACGGGGGGCTGCCACGGCAAAGAAATTGGTGATGACCGTACAGACGATTCCGGCAAGAAGCTTGTTCCGGTAGCGTACAAGGTATTTCCACAGGCCGAGCAGATTTTTCATCCTTCCTTTTTTGAAGTGAGGAATGTAATGTATAATAAGTAGGGAGAAAACAAAACGTTCACCTTCAGCTTCCGTCCATGCCATTCGAATCAAGCAAGAACTACTATTCGATCGGTGAAGTAAGCAGGATCGCCGGAGTTCCTGCCTATCTGCTCAGGTACTGGGAAGATTTTTTCAGCGATCTTGCACCGGCAAGAGATACCCGTGGCAACAGAAGGTATACCAACCGTGATATCGCCATGGTTCTGAATATCAAGGAACTGGTCTATGAGAAAGGGTACAGGCTCAACAAGGCCAGCCAGATTGTTCGAAGGGGAGGGGCTGCTGACCAGGAAGTCGATCACAAGACGAATGAAATCCTCAAGCTTCAGAAACAGCTCGGAAAAGAACAGAAGCGTCTCGATCTTGCCGATGAACGGCGCACGATGTTCCTGCACGAGATCAGGGAGGAGATTGAGGATCTGCTGCAGCTGCTCGGCTGAGATCCGTACCGGATGTGCCTGAATCATACAAAAAAAAGACCGGCGGAAAGCCGGCCTTTTTTTGCATCACATCGGATTTACTGGGCGTACAGGATTTCGAACTGGCCCACGCCGCCTTTGCAGACGTGTTCAACCCAGCGGGAATATGCGCCACCGCTCCAGCGGTATTCCTCAAGATTCTGGGAACGGAACTGGGGTGCTGCATAACGTACCTTGTAGCCTTTAGGCAGCACGACTTTCAGCTGTGAGTCGACGCGGAAATCGTTGAACTTGCCTACCATGCCGTGGTGAACGAGAGGAATGAGCGGATGGTTGAGAATTCTGCGGAGGCCGCCGCCCGCATCGACCGAAACGCCGGGGAACTCGCCGTCGACTTTCACTTCGATACCCTGAGAGTCCGAACGGAATCCGGCTTCCACGGATGCCGGCCTGTTGAGTTTTTCGGACGGAAAGAGCTCGGCCCAGCGGGAAATGGAGTCAACCATACCGGAGCCGCCATGTGAGAAGCGCCACCTTGTAACGCCTACCGGGCCTTTTTCGCCACTCTGCGTGCCGATGCTGTTGACCTCGATTTTCGATATTCTCTGGCCGCCTTCGTTCAGGGCGGTAAATGCCGGACCGATGAACCAGAAATCACGGATCCAGTCGTTGAAAGCGCCGGTGCTCTGAAGAGCCTTGAGGGTTCCTTCCCAGGTATCGATAAGATCATTGTTTTCAAGAGGAACTTTCATGAGGACGTCATGGAACTGACGGCCCTGCAGATAGATCGGGTTGGGAACGTTTCTGCGGACGGCATCCGAACGGTAATAGGACATGTTCACGACAGAGCCTTCGAACGAGAACGAATGGCTGAAATCACCGACCGAAACCGAACCTTCACCGACGGAGATTCTTCTTTCCTTGGTTTCGTTGGCGATATCGGCTTCGACGACCAACTTGTTCTTCGTGCTGTCCACGATCGATTCAATGACAGCCGAGAATCTCACGAAACCCTTGGCGGGGTCAAGCGGTTTCACGTTCAGCTTGACATTGCAGTCAGCAGGAAGCAGCGGACTGGCAGGAGGGACATTGACCTTTGCCCGGGCTTTAACTTTTCCCCAGGAGCTGGATCCGCCTTCGAGAATGATTTCATAATCGGAATGGGCGGTTGTGGTGTCAGTAGAGCCGAAAAGAGCCATAATGATTCTCCTTTTTCTGGTGGCGTTTGAAAATGGTATTTTCAGGAAAGGCACTGAGTTGCTTCCTGTTAAATAACAGCTTGAAATAAATTTAAAGAATAAATATTAATTAATAAAGTAAAATATGCCTCTTCCCGTCGTGCTGTTGCGTCTCCTTTCCCTCTCTGCAGCCACTTTTCCTGAACATGTCCTTTCTCCTTCGATGTCCTTTTTCCCGGTCAACAACCATTTTACCCTGTATGACTGCAGCTGCAACCACCGGATTTCCTGAAAATCCGCCTGTCTGGCTCCCTCCGCTCCTGAGCGGTCTTCTGCTTGGCATTGCCTTTCCGACCTATCCGTCCGTGCACGGCGAAATGCTTGCATGGATCGCTCTTTCACCCCTTCTGCTTTCGCTTGAACATGAGAAGCGTTTCGTTTTCCTTTTCCGGAACGTTTTTCTGACCATGCTGCTTTTCTGTCTTATCTCGCTCTGGTGGGTCGGCATCGCAACCTTGCCGGGCGGAATTCTGACCGTTATTGCCCAATCTTTTTTCTTGACGATTCCCCTGCTCATTTTTTTTGTTTTCAGACAAAGGGGGGGATACCGTTTTGCCCTGTTTTCCCTTCCTTTCGTGTGGACCGGGTGGGAGTGGGCATACATGCAGCAGGACCTTTCGCTCGGCTGGCTTACCTTGGGAAACACGCAGGCCAATCTTGTCCGGATGGTCCAGTATGCCGACCTGACAGGAGTATGGGGAGTCAGTTTCTGGTTGCTGTGGTTCAACGTCCTGACGGTACTGATGGTGAAGGAGAGGGGTAATGTGCGGAAAACGGCGGTCATCGCCTTCGTTTTGGCGCTCATGATTGCCGCCCCCCTGGTCTACTCGGCATCTGTTTTCAGCAGGGAAGAGCAGCAGAATGCGGGGCCGACGGTCAAGGTGGCGATTGTCCAGCCCAACATTGATCCCTACGACAAATGGAAGAGCCTTGATCCTGCCGAAACCATGCGGCTCTATTTCCGGATGACCGGTAATGCGGTTGCTCTGGAGCGTCCCGATCTTGTTCTCTGGCCTGAAACAGCCCTGCCGTTCTACATCCTTGACCAGCAGTACGACGGGTACATGATTTCCCTCCGGCATCTTCTTGCGCAGTGGAACGTGTCCCTGTTGACCGGTTTTTCCGATATCGTGTTTCAGCCGCCGACACTTGCTTCACGTGAGAGAGGCAACATGCGGTTCGACCAGGCTACCCGGAAATACTATGAAACCTACAATGCTTCCATGCTGCTGGACCCCGAGGGGGGGGCACCCCAGATCTATCACAAGATCCGTCTTGTTCCCTTTGCCGAAAGGGTTCCCTATATGGATTATTTTCCTTGGCTGGAACGCTTTACTTTTTCCCTTGCCGGTATCAGAAGCTGGGGCAGAGGTGCAGATACTACAATCATGCAGTTCAGGAACTCGAAAGGTGTTCAGGTGAAGACGGCGAATATCATCTGCTATGAGTCTATATTTCCGGGACTTGTTGCGCAGTTTGTCAGAAAGGGGGCTCAGTTTCTCACCCTGGTTACCAACGACGGCTGGTATGCAACCTCTTACGGTCCCTACCAGCATGCGGCTATCGGCAGGCTCCGGTGCATCGAGAACCGCCGTTCGATGGCCAGGTGTGCCAATACAGGCATCACGCTTTTTTATGACCGTTACGGAAGAAGCTATGCGGAAATTCCCTGGTGGGAACGCAGAACATTGACAGCGGACATTTCCCTGAACAGCGAGCTGAGCTGGTATACCCGTTTCCCGGATCTGCTGCCCAGGCTCTCGGTTATCGTTTCGCTCTGTCTCGCATGTTACGCAGCTTTCCGCAAAACGGTCTGAACCGTCCTGCCTTGGCTCTCGGTCTTTTGTCTCCTATCTTTCGCTGAAAGGGGATTTTCTCCTGATCTTCCACCCCTTGGCCGTCAACTTCATCGGCAGGCCGATGAGATATTCGAGAATGACGCCGGAGAGCAGATAGAGCAGCGAGATGCCGTACACGGCCAGCATGCCCGGAACGAAAAACAGCAGGTCCGCATGATCGTTGAAGCGGTACAGCAGCCCTGAAAAGCCGAGCAGAAATACGGTCGTGTTCAGGGTCAGTGTAAAGGCATCCTTTTTTTCCGCTGCCATCATTCCTGCTGGGTCGTCCGATGTTCTGGCATGCTTTCTGAAAACCATGATGAGCCGCAGCTGTTCCACAAGAAAAGAGACAAGGAAGACGATCGCACCGAGAATGGACAGGCTGGAATTGGCGAGAAACCATCCCGCAGCAAGAAATACGAGAGAACAGGCGGCGAGAAGTCGCTTGACGGAAATAAGCAGTTGCAACGGAATGAATCGTCTTGTTAGAAAAGAGGCTTGCGTATAATATACGTAATAGAGGGATGGAAATCAAGGTGGTTGCGAAAAAGTTTTCATGGAACTTCATGAGCTTCCGCTCAGAGCCCGTACTGCCTGATTTTCCGGTAAAGTGTCCGTTCTGTGATGCCGAGCGCCTGTGCGGTTTTTCTCTTGTTTCCCTCGAATGTTCTGAGTGCATCTCCGATACTCTTTTTTTCAAGGTCTTCAAGAGAAAACGTCGTTATCTCGGCAGGAACGGTTTTTTCACCCGCATCGGTGCTTGCACCGGGAAGTGCGGGCATGGAATCCATGGAGGATATGCCGGGCAGGAGCAGCGGCTGGTGGGGGCGTGTCTGAAGGAGAACCTGCAGCATCTGACGGATCTCCTGCATTTCCTGCCGGAGCTGGATCAGGCTGCTGAAAATGAGGTTCAGTTCGTGTTTTTCTGACCGTGCGGGATCGTGCACGAGACTTTTGTGTCTGCTGCGCTGAGCCAGATGCCGTTCAAGCACGTCGGGCGTGATCTGTTTTCCTTTCTCAAGGATGAGGAGGGATTCGATGAGATTCCTCAGCTCCCTGATGTTGCCAGGCCATGCATACCGCAGAAGAAGTTCCGCGGATTCAGTGCTGAACCCTTCGAAAACAATGCCGTGCTTGCGCTCGAATTCACGGATGAAGTGTTCGGCAAGAAGAAGGATGTCGTGCCCTCTCTCCCTCAGCGGAGGGATGTGCAGTTCAACGCTTCGCAGGCGGTAGTAGAGATCTTCGCGGAAGTTGTTTTCCGCAACCGCCTGGTGCAGATTCCTGTTGGTGGCGGCAATGATCCTGGTGTCGGTACGGGCAGTCTCGGATGAGCCGACCCTCTGGAATTCGCCTGTTTCAAGCACTCTCAGGAACTTCACCTGGGTTTCGAGCGGAATTTCGCCGATTTCGTCAAGGAAAATGGTGCCTTTGTCAGCGCTTTCGAAATACCCCTTTCTTGCGAGTACTGCGCCTGTGAACGCGCCTTTTTCATGTCCGAAAAGTTCTGATTCCAGAATTCCGGCAGGAATCGCACCGCAATTGACGGGGATGAAGCGTTTGTCGGCCCTGCGGCTGTGGTGATGAATGAAGCGCGCCAGCACCTCTTTGCCGGAGCCGGTCTCGCCGGTGATCAGAACGGTCACATCGGTCAGGGCGACCTGAAGGGCAAGTTCCTTGAGCTGCAGGATCTGCGCTGACCGGCCAAGGATGTCGACACCTCCTTTCATGGTGACAGGGGGGCGGAACGCGCTGCAGTTTCCATCAGGGCTCTGCGGGCACGACAATCGATTCGAACGGCAGTGTTCTGGCAAATGCGGCGGCCTCTTCCCTGGTGGCATACCGCTGCTGGAGGCGCACCTTGTGCATCCCGTTCATCTGGACTATGGTTGTCAGGGAACGTGCCGATACCTTCTGAGCGAGAGACTGTGCGTTTGCCCTGCTGCCGAAACTTCCGAACTGAAGGGTATATATTCCCGACGAGACCGGGGTTGACACGGGCTTCACGGGAGGCAGGGATGTGGTTGAGGGTGGAGTTCCTCCGGACTGGGGTGGCAGCGGCTGCGGAGCAGAAGAAGCCAGGCCCAGTGCCTGGTCGAAGGCTGCGAGTCTTGACCTGCTGACAGGGTCAAGCTGGGGATCCGGATACTGCTCGAGCTGTTTCCGGTAGAGGCTTGCTGCTTTCGGTCCATCTTCGGTAAGCAGTGCTTCAACAAGGAGCTTTTCAGACGGTTTTGAAACCTTTTGACGGATTTTTTCTAACAAATAAACCTTATCTTCCCTCACGTATTGAAGGATGTCCGGCGCATAGGAAAGCTCGGCGGACGCCCCTGCAGAGAACAGCATCGATACTGCCATGACGAGCAGAAGGGTAAAGGCGTTGCAAGCACGAGTCGTCGGTATTCGATGTGATGTTTCAGTTCTGCTTTTCATGGTTCCGGTTTGTGCGTTTCCCTGCTTCAGTGAATATGATAAATTTTTTCCTATAAACATCAATTGCTTTCCATGAAGCCTTTAGCTATCAAAGCCTGTGCGAAGATCAATCTTGGCCTCCTAATCACCGGCAGACGTCCAGACGGTTATCATACGCTTGAAACCGTTTTTGCTCCTGTCAACTGGTTCGATATCCTTGAGTTTTCAGTCGCCGACTCAGTCAGTATGGTCTGTTCGAACAGTCAGCTTCCTGTTGACGAGAGCAACCTGTGCATCAGGGCTGCCAGGGCTCTTCAGGAGTTCACCGGTGTCCGGCAGGGAGTCAGGATTGCATTGCAGAAGCAGATCCCGTTCGGTGCAGGTCTTGGAGGGGGAAGCAGCGATGCGGCGACAACTCTGAAGGTGCTCAATGAACTCTGGGGCGTTCGCGTTCCTGAAGCAGAACTCCACCGGCTTGCCGTGAAGCTGGGAGCGGATGTCCCCTATTTTCTCGGCATGAAAGGACTTGCCTATGCTGCAGGCATCGGGGAGCAGCTTGAGGATCTCGGCATCCGGCTGCCTTATCATATCGTGACGGTTTTTCCGGGGGAACCGGTTTCAACCGTCTGGGCATACAGAAATTTCTATCCGAGATTCGACCGGCAGGTACCTGATCTGAAAACACTGGTCAGACAGCTCTGTGAAAAGAATGACCGCAGCGTGCTCGATGTATTCGAGAACGATTTCCAGCAGGTGGTTTTTGATCATTATCCCATAGTCAGGCAGGTCAGGGAGGAGCTCCTTGCCGCCGGAAGTTTTTTTTCGTCACTCTCAGGAAGCGGTTCGGCAGTCTTCGGTCTGTTCGACGATGCCGGCATGGCGGAAGCCGCAGCGGCAGTCATGGGAGGTCGATACAGCGCCAGCCTTACCCCTTCCGGTTTCGCAATGGAGCAGTGATGCAGTCAGTGCGATCTTTTTGACTTGAGGATCGTTTCAAGTTCCGCAGCAAAAAGTTTGAGATCCTCGTCAAGAAAATGCGAGGACTGCAGTCTGCTCCTCTTGACGTCGAGGAAGTCTATGGGTGCGTCGATGACGCATTGCGAGAAAAGCGGAGCCGAAACAAGCTGCGAGCCGTCCGGTCCGGTGACCGAGGAGCTTCCCCAGAAGGTGAAGCTGTCTTCGTTCCCGACCCTGTTGACGCATGCAACGTAGCTGCTGAACAGAAACGCATAGGTTTCTGCGATGGTCTGCCATTGCGATACGATCGCCGGATTGCCGGTTCCAGGTGACATTCTCAGCGGGCTCGACATGAGGACGACAAGGAGTTTTGCACCCTGGTGCGCCAGAAGATAGGGAACCGATACGTGCCAGAGGTCCTCGCAGATGGCGACTCCGATTTTTCCCAGCCTGCGGGAGATGATCGCCTCTACCTGCTGGCCGGCCGAAAAATACCGCAGTTCCTCGAACATGCCGTAGGTCGGGAGATAGATTTTCCTGTGGACGCTTCTGGACGATCCGTCCTCGAACAGGAGAGCGGCATTGTAAACCCCGTAATCGTCACTCAGTTCGATCCCTCCGCAGATGATGCAGATATTCCTGCTCAGTTCCCTGAGCGGGTCCAGTCTTCTGTCATCGATATGCATGGCAATATCCTGAGCAGCGTCCTGAACATTGTAACCGGTCAGGGAGAGTTCAGGAAAGGCGATGGCGTCGACTCCATCCCTTATGGCCTGTTCGGCAGCCGTGACATGCCGGGCGAGATTCTCGTCGAAATTTGCCAGGGTGCAATCCGTCTGGACGATTCTGAGGGTCGGTTTCAGCATCGCTCTTTGAGCTTAGTGATAGGGATAGAACAGGTAAAAGGTGAAGGAGAGTGCTGCAAGGATCCACATGCCGCCTTTTACTTCCGCTGTCTTTCCGGTCAGGAGCTTCAGGACGACGTAGGCGATGAAGCCCGATGTGATGCCGACTCCGATGTTGAAGGAAAAGATCATCAGCACGATGGTCAGGAATGCCGGAAGCAGTTCACTGTAGTCGTTGAACTCGAACCTGGTGACCGATTCCATCATGAACATGCCGACGACAACGAGGGCCGGCCCGTATGCATGTGGTGGAACGATCGTCAGTACCGGGGAGAAAAACAGGGCAAGTGCGAAAAAGACCGCAACGACCACGGCCGTGAAACCGGTCTTTCCACCCTGTTCGATGCCCGATGCCGATTCGATATACACCCCTGCCGTTGTCGTGCCGAGCAGCGCAGCGGCCATTGTCGAGAGTGCGTCGACAAGCATCGGCTTTTCGATTTCAGGCAGATTGCCGTTCTTGTCCAGGAGCTTCGCGCGTGACGAAAGTCCTATCAGGGTGCCCATCGTATCCACAAAATCCATGACCAGGACGTTCGTGATGACGCCTATGAACCCCCAGCTGAGGGCGCCGGTAACATCGATCTTCATGAAAACGGGCTCCAGCGAGGGAGGCAGGCTGAATAAGGCTGTCGGCAGCGGTTCGAGCTTCAGGAGCAGAAACACTACCGTTGTGAAACCGATGCCGATGAGGATCCCCCCGGTTACCCTCTGAATCAGCAGCACGGCGGTCAGCATGAGTCCGGCAAGGCTGACGAGGACCGGCAGCGATGCGATGTCGGCGAGCTGGACAGGTGCTCCGGGCACTCCGATCGTGACGACACCCATGCTGTTGAGGCCGAGGAACGCGAGGAACAGGCCGATTCCAACAGAGAAACTGTGTTTCAGCGTCAGCGGTATCGCTTCGGAAAGCCATTTTCTCAGGCCGCCGATGGTAATGAGCGTGAACAGCACGCCGCTGACGAGGATGGCACCAAGCGCGGTCTGCCAGGAATATCCGAGCGTCTTGACGACCGTGTAGGCGATAAAGGCGTTTTCGCCCATATAGGGAGCGACTGCGAATGGCCGTTTTGCATAGAAACCCATGAGCAGCGTTCCGAAGATCGAGGTGAGGATCGTTGCCGTCATGGAAGGGCCCCGCGGGATGCCGGCAGCTTCAAGGATTGCCGGGTTGACGATGATGATGTAGGAGACGGTAAAAAAGGTGGTCATGCCGGCCACGAATTCCTGCCGGTAGCCGGTCTTGAGCCTGTCGAATTCGAAATAGGATCGCATAGCACCGTGGGGTAAGAGTAACAGGTGACCATGGAGGAAAATACGAATAATGATCCAAGAATCAGCATAAAGTGAGCTTCCGGGTCAAAGAGCAGGGGCTCTTCAGTTGAACAGGGAGAAAAAAATCCCGGCAGCGTTGGTTTTCAGTATCCGAAATGTTATAATGGACAATATGAGTCCTGTTTTTTTTGTCTGTTCACGAATTCAACCATAAACCATCAGAAGGAGATCATATGGGTGTATTAGTCGGCCACAAGGCCCCGGATTTCACTGTTGAAGCCGTTGTCGACGGCAGCAGATTCGTCGATTCCTGCAAACTTTCCGATTATCGGGGCAAATACGTGGTGCTTTTTTTCTATCCACTGGACTTTACCTTCGTCTGCCCCACGGAACTGCATGCTTTCCAGGAGAAGCTCGATGCATTCAGGAGCAAGAATGTCGAGGTTCTGGCCTGTTCCGTTGACTCGAAGTTTTCCCATCTGGCCTGGCTTAAGACACCCAGGCTCCAGGGAGGCATCCAGGGCGTTACCTATCCGCTGCTTTCCGACATCAACAAGGAGGTTGCCAGAGCATTCGACGTCCTTGCGGAGGAGGCCGGCATTTCCTACCGTGGCCTTTTCCTTATCGACAGGGAGGGAGTCGTGCGGTATGAAGTCATCAACGACCTCGGCCTCGGGCGTAACGTGGACGAAGTGCTGAGAATGGTCGATGCCCTGCAGTTCACGGAAGAGTTCGGAGAGGTCTGCCCTGCAAACTGGAACAAGGGGGGCCGAACAATGAAACCCACGGACGAAGGGCTGAAAGAGTTCTTCAAGGACGCCTGAGAAAGGCGCCCTTCTTGCAGGAAAAAGCCCTCCGCATGTTCGGGGGGCTTTTTCATTGCAGCGGGTGGCTCAGTATGCCTTGGAAAAAACGACCTTTCCGGCTGCGGGCCTGCCGGAATAAATGCAGCTGCCGGCCTGCCGCATCTGGTAACGGTCGAGATAGTCTTCATCGACCGGAAGCACCCTGATGGTGGCTTTCGTCTCCTCCTTGATTTTTGCCTCGGTCTCGGCCGAGCCGTCCCAGTGGGCAATGACGAACCCTTCTTCAACGGCCGACTTGAACTCGTCAAAGGTGGTGACCTGAATGGTGTGCTCTTCACGGAACTGGAGGGCTCTGTCGAACAGATTCTGCTGAATGCTGTTCAGGATCTCTCCGATGACCGAAGGAAGCGATTCGTCGAGTGCAACTTCGGTTTTTTCGAGGGTGTCGCGGCGGGCTGCGACACAGCAGCCGTTCTTGATATCCCTTGGGCCGAGTTCGAGCCTGAGGGGTATGCCCTGCAGCTCATATTCCGCGAACTTCCATCCGGGGGAGTTCTGCTCGCTGTCGTCCACGAATGCAGGGATTCCGTGCTTGCAGAGAACGGATGCTATCTCTCCTGCCTTTGCGATCACCAGTTCCTTCTCTCCCTTGAGAATCGGGATGACGACCACCTGACGTGAAGCGAGTTTCGGTGGAAGGACAAGACCCCTGTCGTCGGAATGCGCCATGATCAGAGCACCGATCAGGCGTGTCGAGACGCCCCAGCTCGTGGCCCAGACGTAGTCAAGCGTTCCAGCCTTGGTCTGGAACTGGCAGTCGAACGCCCTGGCGAAGTTCTGTCCGAGGTTGTGCGAGGTTCCTGCCTGGAGGGCCTTGCCGTCCTGCATCATAGCCTCGATGCAGTAGGTTTCGACGGCACCGGCGAACTTCTCGCTGTCCGTCTTCCTGCCGACGATGACCGGCAGGGCCATGTATTCCTCGGCAAATTTCTTGTAGACGTTGATCATCCTGATGACCTCCTCCTGGGCATCTTCAGGCGAGGCATGTGCCGTGTGGCCCTCCTGCCAGAGGAACTCCGCTGTTCGCAGGAAGAGACGTGTCCTCATCTCCCACCGGACGACGTTGGCCCACTGGTTGATCAGAATCGGCAAATCCCTGTAGGACTGGATCCATTTCTTGTAGGATGACCAGATGATGGTTTCAGACGTCGGCCGGACATAGAGTTTTTCAGCAAGGGCTTCCCCTCCTCCATGAGTGACGACGGCGCATTCCGGTGCGAATCCTTCGATGTGCTCCGCTTCCTTCGCTATGAAGCTTTCTGGAATGAAGAGAGGAAAATAGGCGTTGACATGACCGGTCGCCTTGAACATGCCGTCGAGTGCGGCCTGCATTTTTTCCCAGATTGCATAACCGTTCGGCCGGATGACCATGCATCCCCTGACGTCGGAGTAGTCGGCAAGCTTTGCCGAACGGACAAGGTCGATATACCACTGTGAGTAGTCTTCGTTCCTTGAAGTGATTTTTTCAGCCACGATCCAGTTTCTTTGCTTTGCATTGAAAGGGTAAAGTCCGGAAAATATACGATCTACCGCTCAAAATCCTTCATTTTTTCCATCAGGTTGCGAAGGTGCTTTTTCTGGGTACTGTCCACCGCCTTCTGCCCGGGAGATGTTTTGCGGTACCCGTTGGGAATGGCGAATGCGGATGCGGCTACAGGTTTCGACGAAACCTGCATGAGTTCCATGAGATAGAGCCCGTTGTCGTTGTGCTGGACGATTTTGACCGGAAAACCCTCAATACCTGAGTTTTTGAGGGTTTTAGCCAGCGAGGTGTTCGAGAGCCTCGGATTCTGGGACTGGAGCAGCCGGAACGTGGAAAAATCGGCGACATCCTTCGAAGTCCAGAGCTCGAGCTTTTCCGTGCTGCTGGTGAGGAGTATGTGTTCACACTGGTATCCCTTGATGACGGCCGTGCCTGCCCTGGACAGTTTGTAGTTGCTGTCGAAATCGAGCAGGGTGGCATTCTCGGCGGCTGTCCTGAGATTGACCTGGCTGTAGGTTCTTGCCTGATGGTTGACGATCAATGCTTCGTCAGGCCGGGATTCCCTTGTGATAACGGTGGTTTTCAACGGTTCGGGAATTTTTTCGAGCTGCATGAACATGTCCATGCGCTGGGCGCCTGTTCCGAAAAAGTAGGTGATTTCAGCAGAACCGTTGGGCATTTTCAGCATCATATCCATCATGCCGGTAAATTTCGCAAAGCCGGCGGACGGGGCAGTCGTGACGAGAATCACGGTGAACAGGAAGGAGAGCGGGAGTTTTTTCATAAACGGTCAGTGTTGATTCACGGTTGTCGGGATGGGCTGGCTGCGGAATGCAGCGCCACGACCAATGGTTAAAAGTATGAATTCGGAAGCAAAGAACCGTTTTCCTGAACAAAGACGTTTTTTCCAGGTATTTCATGCGTCAGACGGTGACGGTTAACCGCCTGAAGGTGTTATTTTCCCGACGGCTCCCTTGTAAGGGTTTGAAAGGATCATAAGACGGCTTGACATTGAACTAGACGTGAACCGGGAGGAATGGAGAAAGGACAGCAACCATGGACAGTCGTTACGCTCCTGAAGGCGGCGGCCGAACATTTTCACTGCAGGGGCATCAGTGAGGCGAGGTTGAGCGCTGAACTGCTGCTTGCCCATGTTCTGGGCATGAAGCGCATCGATCTGTATCTCAATCACGACCGTCTCGTGGCGGGTCGTGAACTGGAGGCGTTCCGCGATTGCTGCAGGCAGCGTCTGCGCTTTTGCCCCGTCCAGTATATCACCGGTGAACAGTTTTTTTTCGGGAACAGGTTTTCCGTGGACGAGCGGGTGCTCATTCCACGACCTGAAACCGAACTGGTCGTCGAGCATCTGCTTGAGAGGGCGGCAGGCAGGAGCATTGCCGGTGAAGAGAGTGCGGCTGTCCTCGATATAGGCACAGGAAGCGGATGCATCGCAGTGACACTTGCCATGGAGATGGCAGGGGCGGTCATCACAGCGGTCGATGTTTCATCCGAAGCCCTTCGGGTTGCCAGGGAAAACGCGGCAATGCATGGAGTTTCGGAAAGGATTGCTTTTCTCGAGGCGGATGCGCTGGCGGCAACATTCGCCAGGGATGTTCCCGGTCCTTTTGCCATGATCATCGCCAATCCTCCCTACATTCCCGAAAAGGAGTGGGCCGGTCTGCAGGAGGAGGTGCGGCTGTACGAACCGAAACTGGCCCTTGTTGCTCAGGAGGGATTCGAATATTACCGCGGTATCCTGACTGCTTCGCGCCTCATTCTGAAGAATGGCGGATTGCTCTGTTTCGAATTGCATGCCGACGCTGCCGAAGTTGTCTTCGGGCTCATGCGGGATGAGGGGTTCACGGAGATCATGCTTGTGAAGGACTATGGCGGATTCGACCGTGCTCTGTCAGGCATCATGAACAGGTAATCCATAAAGCAGTGCCTGTGTGCAGCGCCGGTCTGCTTCCGATGGAACTGCGCCCGGTTCAGGAATAGTTTCTCATCGAGGCAAGCACGATGCCGAGGATGCGGAAGTCCATCTCAGGTGTGATGACAATTGGTTCGTAATGGCGATTTTCAGGCAGCAGCATTACCGTTCCGTTTCTGTCTATGCCGAGTTTCTTGACGGTCAGTTCACCATTGACACTCGCAATCACGATCTGACTGTCTCTTGCGGTGCTTCCTGCCGCTACAAGCAGTTTGTCTCCGGGCATGATGCCCGCTCCGGTCATGCTTTCTCCCTGTACCCTGACTGCGTAGAGCTCTCTTTTTCCGTGAGACCATGAAGCAGGTATCGTGATCATATCTTCGACCTCGCACGAAGCCAGGTCAGGAACGCCGGCAACCACCGCGCTGGAATAGAGCGGGACCTCGACCGTTCTCTGTTCCGTTGCAGGGTTTTCATGCATGAGATGCCGAATCTTGTCTTCAAGAGCGATCAGCCTTTCCCTGACATCCTCCGTCTTTTTCCTGCGGGTCAGGCCTGGTTTCAGCATCGCTCCCGCACCGGTAAGAATCCACTCCGGATGCACCGGAAACTCCCGGCAGATTCCCGTGAGCACAGCAGCGCCAGTACCTCCTTTGTCGTGTTCTATTTCGGAAATCCGATTTCCTGAGATGCCGATTTTTTCTCCAAACTCATCCTGCTTCAGGCAGAACCTCTCACGAATCATTCTTATTCTGGCACCGAGTGTCGAAGGTTGTTGTGCTGTCATGGTCGTAATGAACCGTTCTGTTCGTTGATTCCGGATCGATAAATCGAAGTTAGGCAAAAAAGTCGCTTCCGGCAAGGCACCCATTCTTTTTCAGGATGCCTCCCGACCTGTTCGTATCTCCTTGATTATCTGTGTTTTGTTATATTAGTTCGGGACTGTCGTTTCCCGGCTGTCGGGATGAGTTCGCCTTGATTTTCTGTAACCTGTTTTTATCCTGATGGTTACAGGGATGCGCAACTAAAGGAGACCCGGAGTTGTTAGGGAAAACGGTTAGAGAGTCCATTTGCAATGATTTCCTGCGGGGCTGTTTTTCTTGTATATCACGGCTCGCGCCCTGTTGTCCGTTTTGTTCATGAACCTTGTTCGAGAGCATGATCTATCGTGATTTATCCCTGCGGGAAAGGCAGGTGCTCGGAATCATTATCCAGTCCTATGTTGTTACCGCAGCTCCCGTAGGTTCACGGACCATTGCGCGAAACTACAACCTCGGTCTTTCTGATGCCACCATACGGAATGTGATGGCGGATCTTGAAGCGGACGGATTCATCAGTCAGCCTCATACCTCTGCAGGAAGGGTGCCGACCGACAAGGGGTACCGGTACTATGTCGATCTTATCATGAACGTCAGCCGCATCAATGACGAGGAGAAGAAGAAAATCGACGAGAATTTCGGCCTGATCGGCACTGAACGCAAAGGCACGTCCGCCGACCTTCTTGTTTCGGCAGCGAAGGTTCTCGGCAGCATTTCAAGGCAGCTGAGCGTCGTGCTTTCACCGCGTCTGTCCAATGCCGTTTTCGAAAAGCTCGATATCGTCCTGCTGAGTTCGACAAGGGTTATGGTTGTCATAGCAATTCAGTCGCATTTCGTCAAGACGATAGTCATGGAGGTTCAGGTTGATCTTTCCAGGCAGAAGATCGACGCCGTCGTCGATATTCTCAATGAACGGCTTTCAGGACTGACTCTCGATGAAATCCGCACCTCCATTGCCAGGAGGCTTTCTGACTGCACCGCCGACAAGGACCTGATGAATGTCATCGTCGGCTCTGCCGACAATCTGTTCGATGAGTCGTCGATTCTCGAACGGCTCTATATTTCAGGAGCGGAATATATTGTCGATCAGCCCGAGTTCAAGCAGCCGCAGAAAGTTCGCGATCTCATTTCGATGATCGAGGACAAGTTCGGTATGGCAAGACTTGTTGACGAGGTGGGCTGCATATCAGATATTCCGAGAATCGGGAGCGATGTCATCATCAGCATCGGAAAGGAAAACAGCGAACGGAAGGCCGAGGACCTTACCATTGTCTCCTCATCCTATTATGTGGACAATATGGTGGGGAAGGTCGGGATTCTCGGACCGAAGCGAATGGATTACGAACATGCCGTTCGGGTCGTGAACTACATGGCCGACTGCCTTTCCGCCACGTTGTCGGACAGCAATTAACTATCAATGCTCTTAACCATTATGACGAAAAAAGCAGCACATGAAAAGGAGTGCATAAGCGAGAAGCCTGCAACCGGAGAAAAAACCGGATCGGAGCAGATTCCGGGTTCTACCGTCCGGCAGGCAGAACTTGAACAGAAAATCGCGACGCTTGAGGCCGAGATCGTGAAGGAAAGACAGCAGGTCGAAAAATATCGTGAAAGTCTGCTCCGGCAGGCCGCCGAGTTTGAGAATTTCAGGAAGCAGAAGGAGCGCGAGTCGATGCTTGCCGGTTCACGGTCTCTGGAAAACGTCATCAGGGAGATGCTTCCGATGCTTGACGATCTGAAACGGGTAATGCAGCACACCCCTGCAGCACTGCAGGCGGCAGCGGAGGCGAAACCGTTCGTTGACGGCGTCGAGCTTCTCAGAAAGAATTTCAGCATCTGGCTTGAAAACAAGGGGGTCAAGGAGATTGATTCCAAGGGGAAAAAACTCGACGTCAACTATCATGAGGCTATTTCCCAGATCGATCATCCGGAATCAGAACCCGATACGATCATCGAGGAATACCAGACGGGCTACCTCCTTGGCGACAAGGTGATCAGGCACGCAAAAGTCATCGTTGCACGATAGGCTTGCGGACGTTTTTATCGATTGATTCACAGGAATACCGGTACCGTTACCATGAAGAAAGACTACTATGAGATACTGGGAGTGAGCCGTTCGGCCACCAAGGATGAAATAAAAAAGGCATACAGGAAACTTGCCCTCAAGTACCATCCCGACAAGAATCCCGACAACAAGGAGGCCGAGGAGCATTTCAAGGAGGTCAATGAGGCCTACGAGGTGCTCAGCAACGACGACAAGCGCCGCAGGTACGATCAGTTCGGGCATGCGGGTGTGGGATCGTCAGCCGCATCGGAAGGCGGCGGGCAATATGGCGGAGGCTTCAGCGATTTCAGTGATATTTTCAGTGCCTTCAACGATATGTTCGGGGGGGGGAAGGCAAGGGCCGGCGGAGGTACACCGTTCGGTTTTGAGGAGGTGTTCGGCGGAAGTGCCGGCTTCGGGGGTGCTGGCCGACGGGGAAGGTCTTCAGGAGGGATTCCCGGCACCGATCTGAAAATCCGCCTCAAACTTTCTCTTGAAGAGATAGCGAAGGGTGTTGAGAAAACCCTGAAAATCAAGAAGCAGACCGCCTGCAGGGAGTGTGGAGGAAGCGGATCGAAAACCGGCAAGGCAGAAACCTGTCAGACCTGCCACGGGTCGGGAGAAGTTCGACAGGCATCAAAGACCATGTTCGGCCAGTTCGTGAACATCACGGCATGCCCTACCTGCGGCGGTGAAGGCCGTGTGGTCAAAGACCGTTGTCCTTCCTGTTACGGCGAGGGGATCAGGCAGGGTGAAGTCACCGTCAAGATCACGGTTCCGGCTGGGGTTCAGGACGGCAACTATCTCACGCTTCGCGGCCAGGGTAATGCCGGTCCCAGGGGCGGTTCGAACGGTGATCTCATCGTGGTCATCGAAGAGAAACCCCATGCGCTGTTCAAGCGGAACGGTGATGATATCATTTACGAGCTCCTCGTCGGATTTCCCGACCTGGTTCTTGGCACGAAGGTGGATGTTCCTACGCTTGAGGGTGCGGTCAAGCTGACCATTCCCCAGGCAACGCAGCCGAACACCATGCTCCGTATTTCCGGCAAGGGCATCGGTCACCTCCAGGGCGGCGGTTCAGGAGACCAGTTCGTGAAGGTGAATGTTTTTGTGCCGAAGGATGTTCCCCATAAGGAGAAGGAACTGCTCAGGGAGCTCAGGAAGTCACCGGAAATAACCCCTTCTTCTGCCGACAACCATGAGAAGAGTTTTTTTGAACGCGCGAAGGATATTTTCACCTGAAAAGAAAAGCCCGGGGGGAACCGAAGGGCCGGTATTGCTACCGGCCTTTTTCATATTTGTGATCAGATACCTCCGATGTCCGCCTTGGCTTCTTCCATGACATCAGGTGAAATGGTTGTATATCCCATTTCTTCGGCGTATTCCTCTGTTGCCGTTTTGATCCTGTTTCGGAAAAACGAAGGGACTTCATCAAGCATTTCAAGGGCCTCTTCCGTCCATTCAAGAGCTGATGACCGGCGCCCGAGGGCCTTTTTATAAGAGGTGATGATCTCGTCGACGAATTGGCTTACGACTTCCGGGTCCGAGAGCTGCTGGGGCGAGAAGATTTTTTCTGCAAGAATCTTGTTCTGCACCAGGTGCATTTTCAGTTGTGGCAGGTACAGCATCAGCGCAATAGGTTCCGGACTTCCGCAGGTCACGAACAGGGCGATCTTTTTGCGTTTCAGCGACTTTTTCAGATTGCTCTGGATCAGTGCCCCCAAAAGCTGGGAGGATACGAGGAGGTAATAGACCGGAGCTCCCATGACAACCAGGTCGAAGTCCTGGACAAAGCTGTAATCACCGGTTGCCTTGCATTTGGCCTTTTCGACATAGGCTCCTGTTTCCGCCAGCTTCATGCCGATCGAATCGATAAGCCTGTCAGTCGAGCCGCCGGATGAACGGCTGTCATAGAGGATGATGGCTTTCATTGGCTGGTCGTTGGTGCGAGTCATAGGGAAAAGAATAAATGGTTGCAGCAGATGCGCAAGGTGATCGGGTATTCCTGCATGATATAATAAGACATTGCCGTTACAATCTCAACACGGCAACCTCATGCTGCCGTCCCGGCAAAGGAAAAAACGGAGGGCTGCTTCGGGCTCCCTCCGTTGTACAAGTACCGGTTCGACGGCACGCCGGACAGTTCAGACATACTTAGAGTAGATGTTCAGAAGATCCACGACACGTGTGGCATAGCCGAGTTCATTGTCATACCAGCCGACCACCTTTGCCATTGTGCCCTTGCTCATCGTCAGCAGCGAGTCGAAAATGCAGGAACTGGCATTGCCGACGATATCCTGGGAGACGACAGGATCAGAACAGTATTCGAGAATACCTTTCATTTCGCCTTCAGCGGCTTTTTTCATTGCTGCGTTGATCTCCTCCTTCGATGCTTCACGGGCGAGGATGACGGTAAGGTCGGTGACCGAGCCGTCCGGCACCGGGACTCTCATCGCAAAACCGTCAAGTTTGCCGGCAAGTTCCGGGAGCACTTCACCTATAGCCTTCGCGGCGCCGGTGGATGTGGGGATGATCGACATGGCGGCAGAGCGTGCACGCCTGAAATCCTTGTGGGGAAGGTCGAGAATATTCTGGTCGTTCGTATAGGCGTGAACCGTGGTCATGAAACCCTGAACGATGCCGAAATTGTCCTGAAGAACCTTGACCATCGGGGCAAGGCAGTTGGTGGTGCAGCTTGCGTTCGATACGATTTCTTCGTTGCCGGTGATGCTTTTTTCATTGACGCCCATGACGATGGTGGCATCGATGGCATCCTTGGCAGGCGCGGAAATGATCACCTTTTTTGCGCCGGCGGCAAGGTGTTTGGCCGCAGTCTCGCGTTTGGTGAAAATACCTGTGGATTCGACAACGAGATCGCATCCCAGCTCTTTCCAGGGCAACTGTGCAGGATCTTTTTCTGCTGTGATCCTGATCACCTTGCCGTTGACAAGCAGATTGTTGCCCTCGATGCCGATCTCGCCCCTGAACCGTTTATGAGTTGAATCGTACTTGAGAAGATGCGCCAGCGTTTTTGTGTCGCAAAGGTCATTGATTCCTGCGATTTCAAAATTCGGGTTATCCATAGCCTGGCGGAACACCAGACGCCCGATGCGACCGAATCCGTTGATGCCAACATTTACTTTTGCCATAATTGATCTTCAGGAGTGTGTTTTGGTAGAGAATGAACCCTTCTGTACAGCGGCGACCGATGTCGGGCTGAAAATATTCAAGAAGATAGGATAACTAATAGAGAAATCTTCAGGAATTTTTTTGAAAACTTTCTGTCAGGATTTCCCTGAGATTGCCGAAGCTGCCGTTGCTCAGGAGAATGATCACATCGCCGGGTTCTGCGGTGCGCTTGAGAAAGTCAGCGATGTCGTTCGGGTATTCCCTGCCCGTTGTGCCTCCCAGAAACACCGTTTTTCCCCTTCCGTTCAGTTCGGCATCAAGCAGTGCGATATCAAGACGGTCTTCAGGGGCGTACCGTTCAGGACGATGAACCTTGCCCAGAACGACAACAGAAGCCGCACCGAAACATTCGGACAGTTCATGCTGGAAAATGCTTCGGGTTGTGGTGTTCGACCGCGGTTCAAAGCAGGCGATGATGCGCTGCCGAGGGTAGAGTTCCGCTATGGCCTCAAGCGTGACCCGGACCGCAGTCGGATGGTGGGCGAAATCCTCCATGAGCGTGACAGGCCCGGGTAAGACCCCTACCAGTTCCATCCGGCGTTTCGGGCGCCTGAATCGGGCAAGGCCATGCGTGATCGCATCAAAATGAACGCCTGCATGTGATGCTGTGGCGACAGCGGCAAGCGTATTCATGATGTTGTGGGTTCCGAAAAGGGGGACGCTGACGCTTCCCTTGGCGACGCCGTCATGAAGGACGGTGAAGGTTGTGCTTGACGGGTCATGGGCTATATCAACGGCCGACCAGTTGTTCTGTCCGGAGAGTCCGAACCTCTCGATCCTGCAGAAGCTCTTCGATGCAGCTTCCAGTGCGAGCTGATCATCTCCATTGACCAGAACCATGCCGTTTTCAGGAATGAGATTGACAAAAAGCCTGAAGCATCTTGTGATGTCGTCAATTGAACCGAAGATATCGGCGTGATCGAACTCGATGTTGTTGATGACGGCTATGTCCGGCCTGTACAGGAGGAACTTGCTGCGCTTGTCGAAAAAGGCTGAATCGTATTCATCACCTTCGGAAACGAAAAAGCCGGATTCCATTCGTCCCGAGGCCCGGCACCCGACCTCGAAGTTTTCAGGGATGCCTCCGACAAGAAAACCCGGACTGAGGCCGCCGTGTTCGAGGAGCCATGCAATAAGCGAGGTTGTCGTGGTCTTGCCGTGGGTGCCGGTGACAACCAGAGATGTGTTGCTTCCGATCAGTTCACGCCGGACGATGTCCGGCATTGAACCCAGCTCGAGCCGGCTGTTCAGGGCATACTCAAGTTCGGGATTCCCTCGGCTGATGGCATTGCCGACCACGACGATATCGGGAGTGGCACCTGCAAGGTTTTCGGGCGAAAATCCTCTGAAGTACCGTATGTTGTGGTAATCCAGATAGGTGCTCATGGGCGGATAGAGCTGGGTGTCGGACCCGGTAACGGCATGTCCCATGTGGGAAAGCGCAACAGCAACGGATGCCATCGCTGTTCCTCCGATACCGAGAAAATAGAGTGAACTCATGAAAGAGGGAAGAGATTGATTAAGGCACAAAGAGAGCGGTTGTGCACGGTCTGCTTTCCATGGAATAGTAAGCAAAATCGGAAGAAGCGGCAAAACCTGAGCGATTGCCATGTTCGGGATTCATGAACGGAATATGTATTTTAGTCCACGGAAATTCCAGAACGTTTCACTTATCAAGAGCAGCCGATGCAATTCATAGACCTGATCACCCAGAAGAACCGGATCCGGGAAAGCCTTCTGTGCCGTATCGAAGCAATCGTGGACCACGGCCAGTACATCATGGGGCCGGAGGTGTTCGAACTCGAAAAGCAACTTGCCGCGTACGTCGGCACAAAGCATTGTGTTTCATGCTCTTCCGGCACTGATGCGCTGCTTATGCCACTGATGGCAAAAGGGATCGGCCCGGGAGACGCCGTGCTCACCACGCCTTTCACCTTCGTGGCCACGGCGGAAGTGATCAGCCTTGCCGGTGCAAGCCCCGTCTTTGTCGATGTGCTGCCCGGCACCTTCAACATCGATCCCGACAAGGTCGGGGCCGCTGTACAACAGGCTACAATGAAGGGGCTCAATCCGGAAGCGCTCATTCCCGTTGATCTCTTTGGTCTACCCGCCGAGTACGATCGCCTGGAACAGGTGGCCGCCGAACACGGGCTCTGGATTCTCGAGGATGCCGCCCAGGGTTTCGGCGGGGCTTTCCGCGGCAGAAGGGCGGGGAGCTTCGGCCTTGCCGGCGCCACCTCCTTTTTCCCGGCCAAGCCTCTCGGCTGCTACGGAGACGGCGGCGCGGTCTTCACCGACGACGACGATCTCGACAGGATTCTCCGTTCGGTACGGGTGCACGGCAGCGGTGATGACAAGTACAGCAACGTTCGAATCGGCATCAATGGAAGACTCGATTCGATCCAGGCTGCGGTAATCCTCGAAAAACTCACCATTTTTGATGATGAACTCGGCCTGAGACAGAAAGTTGCTGATGCCTACGGTGCGCGCCTGAAGAATCGCCTCCTGGTTCCCGAAGTGCCCGATTGCTGCACCTCCTGCTGGGCCCAGTACTCGGTGCTTGCAAACTCACCGGAAGATCGCGACAGCATAATTGCCTCCCTGAAGGAGGAGGGTATCCCATCTGCCATCTACTACCCGATTCCGCTGCACCTGCAGAAGGCGTACGAAGGTCTGGGGTACCGGAAAGGGGATTTCCCGGTTACGGAAGATTTCAGCGAACGGATTTTTTCCCTGCCGATGCATCCATACCTCAAAGAGGAGGAAATCGACAGGGTCTCCGAGGTGATCCTCAAGGCCTGACGGCTGTTTTCTCCCTTGTCCGCACCGCCACCCCGGCGGCCATGACGATCAGGTTGATGACGCCCACGATCAGGAACGGCGCTTTGGGGCTCATGCCGTCGAACAGCCGGCCGCCTGTCATGGTGATCAGCAGGATGCCGACAGCACCGCTGATGTTGAACGCTCCAATAACCGATCCCCTTGCCTCTTTCGGCGCCTCCTGGCCGATGAGCGACTGCGAGCCGAGGAATGCACTGATCTGGCCGATGCCAAGCAACACGAAAAAGATCGTGGACCATGAGTCCAGCGGGTTGCCGATCAACACCAGAGACAGGTAGCCGGCTGCAGCCAGACCCATACTGACCGTCAGTGCGGTAACGCGGTTCCAGCGGTCAATGAGCGGTCCGATGACCGGCGCCCAGAGAAGGGCGGCCCCCTGTGAAATAATGAACATGATTGTTCCCCGTTTGATCGCTTCTGCCGGCTCCATGCCCATTGCGATACCGGCAGTCGTTCCCCACAGGGGAACGAAGGTGCCGATGATCGACTGGTCTCCTCTTGCGACGAAAGCCGCAGCATAGGAGAGCAGTATCCTCGGGTTGCGGGCGTAACGGATGCCGCCTGTCAGGAGTTCTCGCATGGACGGGCGCTCTTCGTGCCTGACCGGAGTGCCTCCCTTGAGCCCGATGGCTGCGACGAATCCCATGACGGTACAGACGGCGGCAACTGATACATGGGTCCAGAATCCTGCTTCGATACCGTTGAATCCCTCTGTGACGAGCCGTTTCGGAAGGCTTCCGAACAGCTGGTTCAGCACGACGATGCCGAGACCGTTCAGGAAACCGACGATCGCAATCAGCTTGCCCCTCGACCGTTCCGCAGGGTAGTCCACCAGTACGGTGGCCAGCCCACTGGTGACGGCAACCACCCCGACCGCGTAGATCATCCGGTAGGCGGTCAATTCGGCAACGCTCCGTGCCGTCGGGTAGAGTGCGTATGCAAGCGCGAGCACAAAGAACCCCGCAGCGTAGACAGGCTTTCGGCCGACGCGGTCCATCAGCGCCCCGGTAGGTCCGAAAAGAAGCAGCGTCACGATCTCGGTCCAGAAGACCAGATCCCCGCTGATGGTGCCTTGCAGGTGGGTCGGGATGCCCAGATTCTGGTTCAGGATGTATGCCTGTCCGATCGACACGAAGGTGATCATGCTGATCGTGAAGAACGAGAGGGCAAGGAAGGTCCAGGCGTGCTTCGGCTGAACGGACGGCTCGATCTGGACAGGACCGATGCGGTGAGCTTTTACGGCTTCTTCGTGCAAGGAAGAGTTCTCTTTCATGGATTCCTCTGGAGGCGCATCAGTTTTCGCAGGCCTGCAGCAACCCGTCCTGCATGTGCATGCATCGGTCTGCCATGACGGCATACCCTTCATTATGCGTGACAATGACGAATGCAGTCCGTCGTTCCTTGCTCAGCGATGCCATGAGTTCGTAGAGCAGGCGGCTGTTCCTGCTGTCGAGATTGCCGCTCGGCTCGTCGGCCAGCACCAGCATGGGCGAGTTCATCAACGCTCTCGCAATGGCGACACGTTGCTGTTCTCCGCCTGAGAGTTCCGAAGGAAGGTGGTTCAGCCGTTCCTTGAGACCGAGGCCGACCAGCAGTTCTTCAGCCCGGAGTTTCGCCGGCTTGAGCTTGCCGGTAGCAATGAATTCAGCCATGGCGACATTTTCGACAGCACTGAAATCGGAAAGCAGGTGGTGGAACTGGAATACGAAGCCGATCTTTCTGTTCCGGAACCGTGCAAGCTCCTTTTGAGAAAGCATGAAGGCATTGTCTCTGAAAACCGGGTTTCCCTCGAAGAGAATTTCACCGCTGTCGGGCGTGTCGAGTGTTCCGAGAAGGTTAAGCAGGGTGGTTTTTCCGCTTCCCGAAGCTCCGATGACTGTCAGCATTTCTCCCGGTCCGACCGAAAGGTTGATGCCGTTGAGGATCCGAATCGGCTGTTGGCCGGGCAAGGCATAGGATTTGAAAAGATTCCGTGCTTCGAGCATCCTATACCGGTCTTGTCTGT